>ERZ773046.617-NODE-617-length-22449-cov-28.523042_pt1 | contig 22449 bp, 13 predicted proteins | sample MGYA00580634_ERZ773046 | MGnify/ENA primary metagenome ERZ773046 (study PRJEB29015, sample SAMEA2738127) | human oral metagenome | biome: human oral; feature: human-associated habitat; material: saliva | place: China | collected 2159 ... | reverse complement strand
TGCTGATTCTGATGCAGATGCTGACTCAGAGGCACTTGCTGATTCTGATGCAGATGCTGACTCAGAGGCGCTTGCTGATTCTGATGCAGATGCTGACTCAGAGGCACTTGCTGATTCTGATGCAGATGCTGACTCAGAAGAAGATGTTGATTCAGATTCTGAGTTATTTGTAACAATTGAAGTTGACTCAGAGAGTGAAAGTGAAACTGAGATAGATTCTGAAGTTGAAACTGACTCAGAGGCACTTGCTGATTCTGACGCAGACGCTGACTCAGAGGCACTTGCTGATTCTGATGCAGATGCTGACTCAGAGGCACTTGTTGATTCTGATGCAGATGCTGACTCAGAGGCACTTGCTGACTCAGATGCAGATGCTGACTCAGAGGCACTTGCTGATTCTGATGCAGATGCTGACTTAGACGCACTTGCTGATTCTGATTGTGATACAGATTGTGACTTAGACACTACTTCTGATTCTGATTGTGATACAGATTGTGACTTAGACACTACTTCTGATTCTGATTGTGATACAGATTGTGACTTAGACACTACTTCCGATTCTGATTGTGATACAGATTGTGACTTAGACACTACTTCTGATTCTGATTGTGATACAGATTGTGACTTAGATACTACTTCTGATTCTGATTGTGATACAGATTGTGACTTAGATACTACTTCTGATTCTGATTGTGATACAGATTGTGACTTAGACACTACTTCTGATTCTGATTGTGATACAGATTGTGACTTAGACACTACTTCTGATTCTGATTGTGATACAGATTGTGACTTAGACACTACTTCTGATTCTGATTGTGATACAGATTGTGACTTAGACACTACTTCTGATTCTGATTGTGATACAGATTGTGACTTAGACACTACTTCTGATTCTGATTGTGATACAGATCGTGAGTTAGATACTACTTCTGATTCTGATTGTGATTGTGATTTAGATACAGCCTGTGATTGTGAAACAGATTGTGAGTTAGACACAACTTCTGATTCTGATGCAGAGTTTGAGAATGATTGTGATTGAGAAGCAGACTCTGAATCATTCATCTTCACGAAGTAATAGTTCACATCAGTTGAAGGTTTAATCGCAGTTGGAATTGAGTAGTTGTTAGAGAATGATGAGTAACCCTTCAAATCAGAGTATACTTTACCATTTGGTGCTGTTGGATCATTCGCAACAGATCCTTCTGCTTGGATTTCTGGAACTTTACCAGCGATTACGTTGTAACTGTTATTACCAGCTCCGGCAGGTGTCAATGATGTGCTTGGAGCACCTTTGAATGGACGTGGATAAGTATGTAGAGTTCCGTCCATTTGTTTATAAGTATCTGTCTCAGTAGTAGACGACCAACCAGTGATAATGAGGGATTTGCTTCCAGCAGTTTCGTTGACTTCAATATAGTAGTCACCATTTTTGCTGTTTACTTTTGTAACTTTTGTCTCATCAGCTTTCCACTCTTCACCGGCCTTGTTCACTTTACTTGTGTAGATGAGTGTGTACTTAGATACATCTTCAGTACCAATATCAGATGTAGCAAAATTGTTAACTTGAGATGGATCAAGAGCATAGAATTTTGTTACAGTTGAACCATCTGTATCCACGATTTCAGAGATACGTTTCACGTAGTAGTGGTTTGCTCCACCTTGAAGTTCGACAAGTTTTTGTCCAACAACACCCTTACCGAGAATACCTGACGTTTTTTGAGTTGTATCTGTTGTAGCAGCTACAGGTTTGTAACCGGCAACATCACGGTTTCCTGAAGCTGTGAATTGTTGACCTGCAAGACCTGTTTGAGTGTAGCTTGCAAGAACTGTTTCATTTCCAGTTGGTTTGTATGTTTGTCCTTCTGTGTACTTGCTGCTGTCAACGACTTTATAGTAAGTTGTTTGATCAGCTTTAGCATAAGGAACAGACGTTTGAACGTTTTGTTTGTCTTCACCTTGGTTACCTGGGTAGTTTGTATCACGGATTTGAAGTGTTTCATACTCAAGGTTAGCATTTACCAATGAGAAGGTTACGTTACCTGGATTTGTACCGTTAGCAGCTGCGTATGTCAAAGTATTAGTTACATCAGAGTTGTTGTTTGTGATGTAGCTTGGAAGAGAAATATTGCTTTCTCCAGCTTTGAGTGTACGAGTGTAAACTTCTGATCCATCAGATTTCTTCACAATACGCAAGTAAACATCTGGGTTAGCTGAAAGGCTACCAGTGATTGCTGAGCGGTCTACTGATAGAGTAGCGTAGTAATCAAAGTTTGTTTTAGCACCTGTAGCGTGATCTGTTTTAAGGAATTGCCATACACCGAAAGTAAAGCGATCAGCGTTTGGATCCAAAGCATATCCAGCTTCATTGAAGGCTGCATCTTCAATTGTTGCACCATTCGCATTTGAAATTACTGGGTTAGTATCTACACTACCAGTAGTGCTTGTTGAGATTGGTGCCAACTGAGCTGTCACTGCAGCAACACCGTTAACTACTGAGTTACCTGTGAAGCCGTTGTCAGTGATTTTAGTCATCATGTTGTCAACAGCGTTACCAAGACGCTCACGTTGTTCTGCGTAAGCAGCGTTTGTAGCTGTTGCAGCAAGCAATGTAGTTGATTTAGCAACTTCTTCTTGAACTGTTGCGATAGCAGTTTGGATTTCAGCTTTAGCAGCTGTATCAGTCAACTTAGCTTGGTAATCTTTAGCGATACCTACAAGCAATTCTGCTTCTGAAACGTTTTGATCCAAGATAGTTTTTTCATCTTCTTGAGTAGCTGTTTCTGATGCAGTTGCAGCTGTTGAAGTTGCTGATTCTGAAGCTGATTCTGAATTTGAACCGCTGTTGCTTTCAGTGTGTGATTGGCTTTCAGATGTTGAGTTCACTTTGCTAAGTGATACAGATTCTGAGATAGCTTGTGACAATTCTGCTGATACAGATTGTGATACTGAAACTGAAGCATCTGTGCTTGCTTGAGCGTCAACTGAAGAGCTTGTAGACTCTTGGCTTGTTGATGCTACTGCTGGAGCTTCTGAAGCTACTGTTTCTGATACTGGAGCAGCGCTCAATACAGCTGCCTCAGAGTTTGCCAATACGTCATGGTTTGTAGTTGCTTGGCTTTCCAAAGCTGGTGCTGTTGTTTCTTCAGCTTGAGCAGTGTAAGTTGCTACTGCACCACCTGCCACAGCACCTGCTGCTGCAATCCCTTTAAGAAGAGCTGTACCTGAAAGAAGAGAAGATTTTTCTTCTACATTTTGAACTGTTACTGACGGAGCGTCTGCGCCACCTTTAACAACTTTGAAAAGTCCAAAGTTAGATGTTGCAGCACGAAGCCAGTTTTTACCTGATTTGATAAGTTTGAAGCGAGTCACGCGATCTGTTTCGCGGAATTCACCTTCGTTACGTCTAAAAAACATATTTACCTCCTAAAAAATATGAGTTATTTCCTAATCTGGAAATTACATTTTATAATATAACACAAGTTGACTAAAAATTGTGCTTTTTTGTCTCATTTTCTTCAAAATCTGTAAGGTTTTCGCAATTCTGAATTTTCTGTTTTTTAACGTCAATTGATTATTTTTTAGATTTAAAACGTTTAAAATGCTTGTTTTTACGCTGTTTCCTGCAGGTTTTCTCATTTTTAAAGACCTTGGTTTTTACTTTTAAATTTTTCTACAATTCGTTTTGTAGTAAATTGTCAAACAATTACAATCAATTATTTAGGGCTATTTTTTTACATTTACAAGTCGATTGTCAGGTGTTTTTTTAACATTAGTCCTAATTAGAGACAGGTCTTTCTTAACTCCTTAAGTCTAAAGTGAAAATGATTTGAGTGATTTTCATAAAAGTCAAGATATATGCTCAGATTTATAGCAAAAAAGGATTATCTTTCGATAATCCTTTATCTGTTAACTCAAGGCCATAATGGCATCGATGAAAAGTTTCTTGGTGAAGTAACCATTACTGATGAGGTAGGCAGTGTGGCGAGCATTAGCCACCATCCGTGCATACTGCTCTTCGGTACATTCTTGAATGCAACGGTCTGCTTCTTCCAGACTTGAAACAACGAAGCCAAGACCATGTTCCTTAATATAGTCTGCATTTGAGAGATAGCTAGGCACTACGACCGGTAAACCAGCGGCTAAGTATGTTGAGAGTTTATAAGAGATATTCATCTTATAGTAGTCGGGCTCATCCTCTGGATTTTCTGAATTACCCCAGACCAGACCAAAGCCTCCTTTAGATAGCTCTAGCAAAAGCTCATGTTTATTTCGCCAACCTTCGAGGTGGACTTTGGAATAATCCTTATCTTCTTGTTTCTCAGCGTAGACATGGAGAGGTGTGGTTTGTTTCCAGTCTAGGACGTGTGGGAAACGGGTTGGGTTCCCAGCAAAAATCATTTTCTTCTGGAAACTAGGTTGGTGTAGGTCAAGACTGTGAGGTAAGTCCCAAAGTTTTTGGATGATAACCTTCTCAACTGTTAACCCTTCCTCAATCAATCGATCACGCATCTTTTCAGAAGGCACCACGACGACATCACAGAGATTATACATGTCAATATAAGCGGACATGAGATAGTAGTTACTATCAAACATAAGAGGTGGGATGTCATGGATAAACATAACGGTCTTAGCATTAACAGCCTTGAATTTACGGAGTAGTCGGCTATCCCACTCACTACCATTCCATGATGGGGACTGGAAGAAAACGATATCTCCAACGCTCAGTCCTGCCACAATCCCATCAAAGCGGGAATTAAGCTCTCCATCTGGCTCTTGGCTACTATCATAGAAATAAATTCCTAGTTCATTAGCACCGAGCTCTTTGGCAATCTTCATGGTATCATTTTGGGCAATCAAGGCCACACTACGTGAGGACTGGCCAAATAAATTTGTAAAATGTACGCGCATGACATACTTCTTTCTTTTATATAGTAGGAAGTCCTCTACTTATAAGAAACAATCATAAAAATAAGTAAGAGGATAAAGAGAGCTATGCTGATAGCCAAGGTCAACATTTTTCGAATCGGTTGGCTAGCCCAATAACTTGGTTTACCGATATTACTCGTGGCATCCGTTGAAAAAATCTGCGTTTGACGCGGTTGGATGGTCACTAGTACGATAAGGGCAACCGAAAGAATCACTGCTAGAACCATAAATACTAACATCATAAGACTACCTCAACAAACCAATAAGGGTGAAGATCAAACCGATGATAATAACAAGTCCGAGCATGATTGAAAAGCTCTTGTTAATCTTCTCTCCTCTGGTTTCTTTTTCTTTTGTGATAGGCTTTTGCTTAAGTTCTTCCATACGGCCTTCAACGTCACCGTAGAATAAATCTTTTTTAGACATGATTTCCTCCTAAAAGTGATTGTAAGCGGTCGGCCAACTCAGAGGCAGTTAGGGTGTTGGCTTGAGCTTTTTGAGCTTGCATGGCTTCTTGCATGGCTTGATCATTATCTAGAACCTGCTTAATCTTAGCAACCATGGCTGGATAGTTCTGGCTAGCATAGATATGCTCAGGTGCTGTATAGACAGGTCCATGAGCTGTTTCTGAAAAGGCCAAAATCAACAATTGGTGTTCAAAGGCAGTTCGTGTCGCCTTATACAATTCATTATGATGGTTAATGTCCAAGTAGAGGTCAGACTCTTGATAGAGCTTGTCCAACTGCTTGTGACTAGCGTTTGGATGGAGCACAACGTTTGAATAACGCATCATTGAGAGCAATCTTGGGGACATCTCAGTGACTGCTGCAATCTGGAAAGTCACATCTGGGAGTGACTCAACCAAGACTTCCAAACGCTCAATTTGGTCTGAATTCGTTGCGATAAAGGCATTACGAGGTTTACCATGATTTTCCTTGAAGTCATAGGCATAGCCAAGAGACAAGATCTTATGATGTTTGTCCTCTGGCGCCAAGGTCAAGGCTTTTTCATAAGTTGCCTTATCAGGAATGATGATGGCATTGGCTCTGGCTGAATTATCCTCCAAGATACCATTCATGTTACCTGGAAGGACATCACCCAGCGGCTCCTGCCAAACAAGGACATCAGTGGCACCTTTATTTTCCATAGTCCATGAGACGATGAAAGGTGTCGCCAAGCTATTAAAGATAATATGGTCGATATCACCAAAGACCTGAGCTAAGAAGGCTTTGATAAATTCGGTACGGTTGGCAAAACGACGAAGGGCTTGTCCTGGTAAGGTCAAAAGAATATCACCGGTGAGATGATTTTCCAAGATACATTCGTCGCCTTCTTTGGTTTGGTAGCTGGTAAAGAGTGCCTGTCCATTCTCATCATGAGTGGTCTTGGCAAAGCAGAAACCGTACTTGTTGTAGTGGTCCACTTGGCGAATCTTACCTGACTTGTCCAACCATTCGACGCTTTTGACGATACGAGCCTTGCTACCTTCTGGGTAGGTGATGCGGGCACGTTCTTCGGTGAGGTTAGACACACGCGCCATCTGATTGTTCCCTGAAATTTCCCAAAAGGCTGGCACAGGGACTTGGTTGAAAAAGCGTGGTTTGCCTGTTTCCTCTGCTGCTTCCACATAGTAGGTGAAAGGAGAGAGAGCTCCTTGAGGGAGGAATCCATCTGGATTGATAACAACTGTTGTGGCATCGTAGCCTGCTGCCTGAAGAGAGTAAGCCAAATCCTTACTGGCTTGATTGTAGTAATCACATAAGAATATCATGAGCGTACCTCCTCAAGTAACTGTTTCCAAGCTGCCTTGACTTGACTAGTCAAGAAGCCTTTGGCAAGGTCATAAGATTTTTGGCGCATAGCCTCGATATTGCCTTCCTCATAGAGACGGACAATGGCATCCTTATAAGACTTGGTAATAACATCCACGACGTGATTTTCAGCGACAGGGAGGAGATAACCGTTAGCCCCATCCTGAATAAAGGTTTGATTCCCATAAGGCACGTCAAATCCAATCATCGGAAGACCTGAGCCAACTGCCTCCATAAGAGTAAGTCCAAAACCTTCGCTGGTTGAAGCTGTCAGATAGACCTCGTACTGGCTATAAATATCAGTCAAGTCAGCGTGGCCCATGAGTCGGATATAGTCGCCAGCTTGTGCTTCGACAATAATCTCACGCAACTTGGCATCCATGCTACCACTACCGTAGATATCAAAAGTGATATCAGGCAGAGTCTTATGAACCTCAATCACCGCACGAACCAACCAGTCAATGTGTTTTTCCTGAGCCAAACGTGAGGCTGTAATCATTGAGAATGGCTTACGTGGCTTGTCTTGGCCAACCAATTCAGGCAGACTTCCCACCGGAATGGTGTAAATTTTTGGATCATGGTTGGTGTAGCGACGGAATTGTTCCTGTAAGATTTCCTTCTGACGATTAGTCGCCACGATAAAGAAATCAACCTTGTCCGCATTGGTAAATTGGTACTCGTAATAGTTATTCCAGAGAATGTAGTTGTCATCAGTTTGATTGACACTAAAATGCTCAGCGTGAACAACGACGCCTAGGCGTGCAGCCTGTGCTTCTTCAAAGACCAGCTGGCCAATACCTGTTTCACGATCCAAAATGACCACATCATCCTTGGTTAGGGCCAGACGTTTGAAGAAATAGCGAAGGAATTCTTGCTTACCATAGAGAACCTGATCAGGGAAACGATAGATATCCTGATTATTGTCTCCTACAATCATGTCATAGGCTGTAGATCCATCTTCGTTATAAAAACGACGTTGGTAAACCTTGGCTTGATTGTCCTTAGGCGCAGAATACTCACTGCAATAACGAGTATAAGAGTAAAAGTCCTTGCGCAAGAGCTTGTCATTGACAAAGTAGCTCACGGTTTCCACAGCATCTTCGTCCATCGCACGAAGGTTACATGCCACCACCATATTGTCTTGTGGATAATGATAACGAATGAGGCGACCAGCTACTTCCTTGCGCTCAGGATCGGCAGGTAAGATAGCCTCGATTTCTGCTAGGCTAATAGTCGATGGTGCAATCTTAACATCTGTAAAATAGCTATGGAGCCAGATGATTTCGTCGTCTGCAAAACCAATCTTGCTCGTCATATGCTCGATATTATCTCCAAGAATGAGATCCATAAAGACAAATTTTGCCTCTTGTCCCATTTTCCTGAAAATCTTGGCACGGTAGGCCTGGGCATATTCGACACCACTGCTGGCCCAACCTATGCCTAAATTAATGTTATATACTGTCATAATTTCCTTATTTTATGGGAAATGGCTGATGATATCTCCTTTTTTAGTGACTTGCACCTGACTAAGGAGAAGATTACGAACCATATCCTTTCTGATTTGACGTTTCATGGCTTCAAAGCCCTTGTAAGCCTCTTGGTAATATTCGACAATCGGGTTCTTTTGACTGAGTTGTTGGCTACCAATAGCCATTTGGAGTTGTTGTAGATAGTCTACCTGCTCCACCCAGTTGTCATCCACAGCCTTAAGCATAGATAGGCGTTGGAAATACTCGTTAAGTTCCTTGGTCTTCAACTCCTGCTTCTTAGCATCAAGTTCACGATAGGCAAACTGATAGATAAGTTCTAGGACTTCCTCACGATTGTTGAGGTCTAAATCCTTAGGAATTTCATTGATGCGGAAGCTGATATTACGCAAGATGAAATGGTAAAGATTTTCCGCTTTTGAGAAATCTTCCTCAGCCATAGCTTGGTCGATGAAATCGTCAAGAACCTCTTCGATAACAGTGTCCAAACCTTGATTGTGGTAGATAAGACGGTCACGTTGAGCATAAATCATCTCACGTTGGATGTTCATACTTTCTGCGAATTCAAGCGTCTGACGACGTGAGGTACGACCAGAACTCTCACTAGCTTCTTGGGCTTTTTCAACCAATTTACGATACTTGCGACCAGTCAGTTCCTTAGGCTCAATGTGATCATTAATGGCGTATTCTTTGTAGGTACGGTGAACCCAAGATGGACCGTATTTTTTAATAACATCATCTTCAAGTGAGACAAAGAATTTAGACATACCTGGGTCACCCTGACGTCCAGAACGGCCACGAATTTGTAGGTCAATACGCTGACTTTCCATACGTTCGGTACCGATAACGACCAAACCACCGAGTTCAGCCACACCCTTACCGAGCTTGATATCTGTTCCACGTCCAGCCATTGAGGTCGCAACCGTCACGGCACCCATTTGTCCAGACTCAGCAATCATCTCAGCCTCACGTGGCGCATTGTTGGCATTCAAGAGGTTATGAGCAATTCCTTCACGCAAAAGCAAAGAAGAATAAAGCTCTGACATTTCCACCGAACCAACGAAAATCAAGATTGGATTGCCTTTTTCATGATAATGCTTAACATACTCTAAAGAGGCAAAGACCTTCTCTGGTAGGGTCGCATAAATCTTATCTGGATAGTCGATACGTTGTTTCTTACGGTTGGTTGGAATTTGAATAACCTTCATGCCATAGGTATCGAGAAATTCTTTTTCCGCAACCTTACCCGTACCAGTCATCCCTGAAATTTTCTTGAATTTTTTAAAGAGACTTTGGTAGGTGATTGAAGCCATGGCTCTGGTTTCTTGTGACAAGGCCACTAATTCCTTGGCTTCGATGGCTTGGTGGAGTCCACCTTGGAGCTTGGTCAATTCCAAGAGACGACCTGTCGATTTATCAAGAAGGACCACTTCAGGTCCCTTCTTGCCATCACGAATGATATAATCCTTGTCCTTTTTATAGAGCAAGTGGGCACGAAGAGAAAAGAGCAGGTGACGGGCAAAGGTGCTGTTTTCCTCATCGTAGAGGTTACCGATACCAAGGTAATTTTCAGCAGCCTTAGCACCCTTAGTGGTCAACCAGACTTCCCCTTTTTCCTCTTTGAAGATATAGTCTTCACCCTCGACCAAGGTGGTCATAAGCGTATCCATCATCCCATAATAGTTAGACTGAACACGGGGTGCACCAGAGATAATCAAAGGCGTCTGGGCACTGTCAAGGAGGACAGAATCCACCTCATCGACGATAGCATAGTTAAAGGGACGCATGTATTTCCCGTCTTGGTTTGAAGCAAGGTTATCAATCAAATAGTCAAAACCTAAGCTAGAATTGGTCGTGTAAACGATGTCTGATTGATAGATAGCACGCTTTTCTGCCGGTTCCATCTCATTGCTGCCTTCCACACAGGGAACACCAATCGTCAAACCTAGGAACTCGTAGACCTGACCCATTTCCTCGGCGTCACGGATAGCCAAGTATTCATTTGTCGTAACAAGGATAGCCCCTTCACCTGACAAGGCATTAAGGTAGACTGGCATGGTAGCCGTCAAGGTCTTACCCTCACCGGTATTCATCTCAGCGATATGGCCTTGGTGCATGACAATGCCTCCCATGACCTGAACATCATAAGGGAACATGCCTAGCACGCGCTTATCCGCTTCACGAACAACCGCAAAGGCTTCAGGCAGGAGGTCGTCCAAGCTTTCTCCTTGAGCCAAACGCTCCTTAAATTCCTGCGTTTTATTTTTCAACTCAAGGTTGCTCAAACCAGCCATTTCATCGGCTAGGCCGTTAATTTCCTTGAGTATCTCCTTAACAGGGAGAATAGGATTCAGTTGTTTAAACATGTTCTTCTCCTGTTTCTTCCAGTTTTAAGTTGTAGAAATCTAGCTCTTTGACCCCAGCACTCAAAAGAGAAATACGGTAGGTATAGGCCTCGTGAGGGTAAACAAAGGTCATGTGGGTACTCTTTTCAATGAGCTGTTTGATTTCATTGTCATAACGGTCCAAAAAGCTGATTTTCAAAAAGACTGAGCCTGTTGGGGCAGCTTCGAGATTGGCCGTCAAATCATAACTATGTCCTTTTTTCAAAAGTGGGAGGGCAGGCTGAGTACGACCAGCTTGATAGTTTTGGATGGCCACCCAAGACTGGATTTCCGTTCCTGATGGCACCAAAGGATTGTAAAATTGCACAGAACCATCTTGGCGTTTAACAATTTTTGAGCCATACATGTAGGCTTTGTGGTTTAAGCCCCACAAGATTTCTGATTTCTTGTTTCTGAACATTCTTACTCCTTCCTTCCAAAATCATTTTCTAAAATCATACGGTAAAAATTAACAAACCAAGTTGTCGCCGTATAAGAATCATCGTTGTGTCGCCCTGACGTTCCCTTGCTGAGAATCTTAGCCCCTGAGTAATAGAGAGACTTGGTAATGTCCTCGTAGGCCGTCGGATCCATATCCTCGTCTTTCATGTAGGAAAGACCAAAAGTTGTATTTGAGAAGTCTGCTTTTTCAAATTTATCCCAGAACTTCTTATTAAGGGCCTCGACACCTTCATTATCCAAGCGTCCTGTCTGCAAATGCAAAACATCAATTCCTGTTGGGAAAACCTCTGGTGCTAAGAGTCTGGCACGATTACCGATAGTACCAACATTGGCTAGAGGCTTAGACATGATGATGGCGTGAGGCTCAAAGTCCGCACCGTAGTACATTGATGGGAAGGTTCCCATGGACATTCCTGAGAGAATGAGCTGACTATTGTCAAAACCTAGATAGTCCAAGTAATGTTGGATGGTGTCCTTGATGCTATTTTCAAGTTCTTCAGTTCCCATATAGAAGGCTCCCCCTTGGAGACGAGGGTCTGAGAAGAGCAAGAATGGTGTTCCCATCCCCTTCATCATTCCGAAACCTTCGAAACCTTCGGCAGGACGGAAACCTGAGAAGTAAACTGACAAAGGTGGCTTGAAGTCCCCAGGATAAAAGAAATAGTTAATTTCCTGACGCTTGCTATCGTGGAGAATTCCTCCACCAAGTACAAACTTCCCAAATTGGAAACGGGTCAAACGTTGGTGGAGCCCACCGATTGTAATCTGACCTTGGCCTTTCATCTCAAGACTAGCAGACAGGAGGAAGGTCGTGTCCTCATCAAGGACAATGGCTCCCTTGCGCATTTCTTCTTCTGAAACGATATAGGTCTTGAAAATACCTGCGACCGATCCTTCTGGCAAAAGATTAAGAATCAAGCGACACTCACAAGTCTCCTCTTTTTCAAACTCCAACCAAAGCTCGATAGGATTTTCCTTGCTGGCTCTGACATTATAGGTCCAATCCAAGACAGGGCTGAAATCTTGACCATAATCCCCTTTTAAAATGACATTTTCATAACCATGGTAGGTCACTTGGCCAGTAAAATTGGGGTTAACCTGGGTAGTGAAAGGAAACATCTTATCCCCGTACTGCCCTGAAAAGAGCGCTTTTGAAAGGGTAAAGAGCAACTGTCCTTGATTTGAAAAATCAGTCGGCACAGCGCACATTTCCTTGATAAACTGAGCAAGTATCTCATCTGTCACTTCAATCGTTTGATCAAAGAAAATAGTATGAGGAATCAAATGCTCTTTAATAGCCATCAATTCTTCAAGACCTGCAAGACTGTCCACAATGACAGCTGTGAAAGTCTTGATTTCGTCTTCTTCGATGGTTTCTTGCAAGGTCTCAAGCTGACCAAGATTGCAATAATACCATTTCATATTTTCAGGAATTTCCTGATTTTCTGACCAGTTGGATGACCCAACTTGTAGTATTTTCAGGCGATTATCCTTGGTCATTCTGCTCCTCCTTCAACCAATTTTCCCATTTTTGCACCAAACGGTCTCCCGTATTTTCCTTAATTTTCTCAATTGAGTAGATAAGGGAACGGTTCCAGTTGTTCAACTGTCCCAAATAGTAGTAAGCCCCTTTTTCAAAATCGGACAAGTGCTTCAAGATATAACCATTTTCTTGGTGAGTCACATACTCAGATGCCACACGGTTAATTTGTGGAATACCAGCACTAATCCCTGCAATTTGTGTATAACGATTAGGCTCCTTGCTCAAGTCGACAATGAGTCGTGTAAACTGAAGAGCCTTAATAAGGGCAGTCTCGTCACGCAGGTCTTGGAAAGAAAATCGGCTTACGATTTCATTATTTTCTTCCAATTTATTTTCTGCACCACTACTTTCGACAACCTCTTCAAAGACTTCTGGACTCAATCGTTCTTCAATCATTCTTTCCACTTGATTTTGCAGGCTAGCAAGTTGCTCTGGATTGGCATTAAAAGCCCCAAACTCAACCTGTGTCTTTGGATACTTAGCCACAAAAGCCAGTACCTGATAAATAGCCTCTAAATCCAATTGGTCAAAGTCAACCTGATAGAAGATCTTAGACTCTTTAACACGTTGACTGGTTCCCAAAGCCAAACGGGTATCGAAGGAAGCCATGTGTTTGAGTTTCTTAGCCTCTTCTGGATAGGCAACTTGAAGTTGCTCCAAGTAATCGTAACGATCAGCAATCAACAAGTCCACTTGTGGCAGAAAAGCTCCATAGGTGTCAATACTATCGTCCTGATTACGTTCTGCGAACCAAGTCAAAATCTTAGTGTTGGCTGCTGGCAAGTGGTCGAAGAGGTGTTTGTTATGACGCGAATCTGAGGCGATAACAAAACGGTCCTCTGCTTCTACCTTTTCTTCCAAGAATTTAGTCAAAAATTCCCAGATAACTTCTGAAAGATCACCATAGTAACTCTTATTAAAACGACCTTCCGTACGAGGGTTGGCTACAATCCCACGACCATCAAAGAAGTGACAAAGCTGCCAAACTCCCTTGGCATTAAGGTAGTTTCGATAGCTTGGTTGTCCATCTTCATAATAGAGACTACTTGAAATAAAGCCGCGGTCATCATAGATGTCTTCACGAATGATTTGCTCATCCTTATAGTAGCGAATCATGCCAATAAAGCCTTCTGAACCGAACTCAATCTCGGCATAACGCTTGTGTTGGCATTGCACCACGATAGCAAATGGTGTGTGAACAAAGGTAGAGCCTTCTGGCCATTCCAAATCTGTCACCTGAAGGTTTTTCATTTCTTCATCAGTGATACCCTGAATCAAGTCAAAAATAGCCGTATAACCAACTTCCAAGACATCATGACGATGTAGGAAATAACGCAAATGCGGTTGGTAGGCCAAAAGCAAAAGCTGAGGAGCTAAATCCTCATCCTGAAAAATACGAACTTGGTGCAAGCTGTCATCAAATTCGATTTTTTGGTGGATACGGTACCAAGGATCAATAACCGTCTTCCAAAATTCGTCCGTCTGTCCATACCAAGCTGGAATAAAATAATACATGAGTTCTCCTTCATTGTCTTTTCATCACAATACTTGAGATTGAGGGGCAGACCGATCACGCATCACCAGCCTGCCTCTCAACCCCACGAGGGGTGAGATATTATACATTTTCAAAAAGTGGGGTGTAGGAAGTGTTAAGCTTCAAGGCTTTCATTTCCTCGTTAACGTTGTAAATCATACCGCTAAAAATCAAGAACGTCCCAGGAATCATACTAAGCTGCAGGTAATCTGGATTGACCAAGATAATGAGCATCGGAGCACCTGCCATAAAGAGCATATAAAGGGCACCGATGAAACCAAGTCTAAGGACCAAATGGTTGATATAGGCACTGGTTTCTTGTCCTGGATAAACGCCGTAGATGTACTCACCTGACTTGCGCATACGCTCAGAGATTTGCTCACCAGAGACATTAACAAAGGCAAAGGCTAACCCTAGAACGAAGAGCATGACCAGATAAACAACCAACCAGAGAGGTTGACCGACCGTCAAGGCCTTGATGGCACCACTGGTCCACTTGTTTTCAGGATGGATAAATTGAATTAGCATAAAGACGTACTGCGGAATACTGACTAGGGACATGGCATACATGAAAGGCATCCCTCCGGCTGGATTCAACATAATATCCAAGTAAGAATACTGTTTGAAGCGGTTATGAATATTGATTTTATTGATTGAGATACGGTATCTAGCCCTCTGCACAACCCCTGAAACATAGAGGAATACTAAACTGAACAGAATCAGAGGAAGTAAGACATTCCAACCAATACCTAATTTTTCAATACTATCCATGATTTGATAAGGCAGATTGGCCATCATACTTGCCATCAAGATGACAATGGAGCCCCCAATCCCAAAGAGGGAGTTGAGGTCTGATAACCAAACCAAGAAAAAGGTACCGGCAATCAATAAAATGGTATTCATAAAAATAGCGAGACTAGCATTAACCCCTGAGACGATAGGTAAATTCAATGATACTGCCAAAGATTGAACAATGGCAATCCCCAGGGCCAAATACATGCGTCTACGGTCCTGAATCTCAATGGGAAGATTTTTCAAGCCCATTTTCTTAGAGAAAGAAAACATCTGCCAGAGAATCATGGCCGACATCCAGGGCGACAAGCCCACTGAAAAAAGAGACATGGACCTGAGGTTTCCACCCATCATGGCACTAGAGAAAGCCAAGGAACCGATGGCTCCCCCAAAGATATTTGCATTTTTCAAATCTACAAACGGTAGAACCAATTGATTTCCCAAACAATAAATAAAGAGGAAAAAGAGGGTCCATAAGACACGTTTGGTGATTATCGATTGACTAATTTTTTTCACTATTACTCCTATTTCCTGCCTATAGACAGGCTGATGTTATTTCGATTGAAACGAGACAGAGACGCCATTTCAGCCTACTTATCCAAACAAAGGATTACAGGCTCTTCTTACGCATTTGGCGAATGGTCTCAGCCATCTCTTTCCAACGATCTCTTGAGTAGGTTTGTTGGTTATGCTTGGTTGACTTGAGGTCCTCAAACCCTAAAATCGGTTTATTTTCAAACCTAAAGGCATCAAGAATCTCCACTACCTTTCTTCCTGGATTGATATCCAAAAGCAAGTCGCTAGTCCGCACCAATTCCAAATCTAGCCCGTTTAAGCCCGCAATGGCTGAGTAAACCGTCACATTTGGATAGGTAATCAATTGGGCCAGTTTATCTGTCACATGCTGGCGAGAGGCAATTTTAAACTGTACCTTAGGAAGAGCCGAGATAAGGTCCGTCAAATGCGGAATTTCTGAAATGTTGGTGTAGACCAAACACGTGAATGGACGGCCCTTAGGATAAATCATATCCTCTGAAAGTGGCAATAAAGCAGCATTTTCAGCTACCCCTGACCAATCCATTTGAGCATAGAACCACCAGACCTCACGATAGGCTTGGCAGGCTAAAGGCAACCAAGGCTTACGGTGTGAGGCATAATGCAGAACTTTAGGATAGTCTTGACCATTTGGCAAATGGAAGCTAGCTAGACTGGACTTGGTGACCGCATAATTGTTATCAAAAGACAAAGGCAACCAGTTGTTGCGGAAGACCATGTTTAGAATGGACTGCTCGGCAAATGGGACCTTGTCATGCCATTCGCTGGTCATGTCAATCAAGTGGCGTCTCATGTTGTACTGCTTCCAATAAGCCGTATCAATCACCATGAAACCTGCATCAAACATAGCCTGGCGGTCCTGAACCTGAATGGCATAATCACGAACAGCAGCCAAAGGACGACCTTTTAAATCAAGGGTAAAGAGGTCCTCTAGAGAACCTGTAACCACCATGTCACTATCCAAATAGAGGGCTCTTTCCTCAGACACAAAGTCCGCCACAAAATAGCGAAGATAGCTAGCATAATTGCTATTGGTCTTGTATTGCTTGATCTGACTACTATCCACACGACAGTTAATCACTTCACTACCAAAGGCAGCCAGATGACGGTTAAGTCCTCTAAACCACTCTTGAGAAAAATCATCGTTAATCAAGTAAAAACGAATGTTGCGATGATGGAAAACGATAGATTTGATGGTCGTAAGCACTTGGTCAACATAGGCATAATTGGCTGCTAGAACAATGGCACGCTTCTTAGTCTCATAACGTTGAGGAGCCAAACTCAAGACCTGAAATTTCTCCTGAATGGAGCGGTAGGCATCAGAATCTGTGAGACCTTGCTCCTCTACATTTTTCAAGCAAGCCTCTAGCATCTGACGGTAGGTAACCATGTATTTTTCCAGAGGGAAACCATGGCTAGCAACAATAGCCAAACGCTCCTCCATGGCATAAACCAAGGTCATCATCCAGTCTTGCATCCAAGTCGCCGATGGCATCTCTGGACTCTCACGGTATACATAAAGGCCCTTGTTGAGGTAAACCGTACGCTCACTCATGAGATAGGCTTTAAGATTGAAAAAGCCATCCTCCCCTGCATGCTCTTTTGGAAAGAGCAAGTCATTAAACAAGGAACGTTTGTAGAGCTTGCCTGTCGCAGAAATCAGGGCGATGTTAATGTTATTGGTTTCTTCAAAGAGCCCATCAATAATCTGAGCGGGTGAATACACCTGCTCATAATAATCTTCATCCTTGATGTAAAAATAAAAGCGATCTTCCGATTCCTTATAAACACTGTAATTGGCCACTGCTATATCCGCCTTGTGAGCCTGAAGTGCCTGATAGAGCTCCTCCAGATAAGTTGGCTCTACCCAATCCTCAGCATCCACGTAGGTAACGTAAGCTCCCTTAGCCTGACGAATACCAATATGGCGAGCATCTGAAAGCCCTCCATTATCCTTTTTGAAATAGAGAATGCGAGAATCCCTAGCAGCATAGCTACGGCAAATGGCGTCACTATTGTCTATTGAGCCATAATTGATGAGGATAATTTCAAGATTTTGATAGGTCTGCCCCAAGACACTGTCTAGACAGGTCTGGAGTTGATTTTCCACATTGTAAACGGGAATAATTACGGAAATTTTTTCTGTCATTTTTTATTTCTTATTTTTTTCTAGCTAATACATTTTTTTATTTTCCTGTCTCAAACTTTCATAAGATAGCAAGGAACAGTCTAAGAATCTGACAAGCATTTTACGGTCACAAGATATAAAGATTGTAAACACATTTCTATACACTTTTTCCTTGATTTTATCGAGACTTAACCATATTAAATTATAACATAGTATCACTTAATTTTCTAATAGATTAACTTTTTTATGAGGGATTTTTTTCAAATAAATTTCCTTTTATTTTCAGAAAAAACTGATAGTTAGGAAGATTGAAATAAGTGGATAGAAAAAGAGATAGCTCCGATGAGAAACTATCTCTTAGAATAATTAAAACGTTTTGACGAGAGTCCTTAAACCCTTGACTTCTCTTACCCCTTATCCACAATTTTAATACGACTACTGCCATCATGCGACTTGATGATAGCTAATTGTTGGGCGATGCCTTCTTTCATGTCATCCACGTGACTGATGACACCGACCATACGGTTTTCACCGATTTGTTCCAGAACAGCGATGGCTTTGGTCAGGGCTTCCTTATCCAGTGAGCCAAACCCTTCGTCGATGAAGAGAGCTTCAACAACAGCACCCTTGCTGGTATTTTGCACCACCTCTGAGAGGGATAGGGCAATAGCCAGTGCAGCGATAAAGGTTTCTCCTCCAGACAAAGATTTGACGGAACGCTCGCTACCTGTCAGCTGGTCATAGACGTTGATGTCCAAACCAAAGTGATCACGCGCCCTACGCCCTTCTTCACTCAGAACAAAGGAATAGCGGTTATCCGTTAAGAGACCGATGTAGTTAGCATTGGCATAGTCCAAGATTTGTTGGAAATACTGACGGATAACATAGACTTCAAGATTGAGTCGCCCAGTTAGAGCCGTATTTTCTCCCTTAACCACCCTGACCAAATCACTGAGCTCTTGGTGAGCTTTGAAAGCCTCTTGGTTGCTGTCTTGAAGAGTTTTAGCCGCTTGGTAGGTAGCCGTCGCATCCTTAAGCCCCTGCTCCATGACAGAAACCTGAGCGAGCTGCTTATCATAGTTTTCCTGACAATCCTCTACTGCTTGTGTTAGATTGCCAAGGTCCGGCTTTTCTTGGTCTTTGATAAGCTCTTGACCCTTGACAATCTGCGCCTTCAACTCTTGTTTAAGGGTTTGGTAGCTTGTCAATTGAGCCTGGAGCTTAGGAATCGCTTGCTTGTTCACCTCAAGAAGCCAAAGCTGGATTTGCTCTAGGTCATTGGTGAGGGCCCCTTCAGCCATAAGACTTTGGTCTAGTTCAGCTGATAAACGCTTAGTTTCTTGGCTAGCATTTTCTTTAGACTTGGTTAAGCTCTCAAGTTGCCCCCTGATTCCTTGAATGTCGGCATGAAGTTGGTTGTAGGCTTCACCATTTTCCTTGACCTGCTTATTATAGAGGTCCAACTCCTGCTTCGCAAGGGAAATTCGTTCTTGATAGACCTCTACAGACTCCAGCTCTGGATGAGCTTCCTGCAAGTCTTTTAGGCGCTCCTTAGTTTGGTCAAGCGCCGCCTTAGCCTCTTGATAGGCTTTAGCCAAATCTATCGATTTTTCCTGAGCCTTGGCTAACTCATCTTGATAATGGAGACGATTTGCCTCTTCCTTATCAAAGCGTTTGTGTAGCTCTTGATAATACTGTTCAACCTTTCGGAGTAAGGTTTGTCCACAGTCTGCTTCATAGTCCTCAGCAAAATCAAATTGTCCCTTAACTTGCTCTTGGAGTTCTAGATAGTGTTTTTCAAGAGTTAACTTGACTTTAGCTACTTGGTCAAGCAAATCTTGACGTTTAGATTCAACCTCGCTCAAGGTAGCCTGACGATTTGACAAGGTAGCCACTTGCCTTTCTTTTTGAGCTTGAAGTTCCTCCACCTGATTCATGAGATCCTTCAAGGCCGCTTCATTCGCCTTTGTCCCATAGACCTTAGGATGGTCAATGGAACCACAAACCATACATGGCTGTCCATCCTCTAATTCTGCCTGCAACTGGGCAATCATGAGTTGACGACGTGAAGCTAAAGTGGTTGCTAACTGGTCTTCCAATTCCTTGAGACTTTCTTGAGCCTGGTCAATATCCAAAGATAACCCTTGTTGACGTTTTTCCGTCTTGGCCAACTCCTGCTTCAAGTCCTCTATTTCTTTCAGGTCCTGAGCCAGTTGATTATCCACAATGTAACCCACAGACTGGAGGAGTTTTTCGGCTTCATGCAAGCTATCTAAACTTAGGCGATTGGCCTCCAAATCTGACAAGGACTTGTTAAGCGTCTCAATCTTTTTCGACGCCTGTTGATAGGTTTCTTCCAACTGCTTGTAGTTAGTACGTGAACTTTTGATTTTCTCCTGCTCTTGAGCAAGACTCTGAGCATAGATAATATCCTCTTTCCAAGTTTCAAGCTCCTCTTCTTTTTGAAGAGAGTCCTTAGATTGAGCTGCGAGTGCCTCTTTTTGAGCCTTAACTCCCTCAAAAGCCTGCTGCTTTTCACTCAATTCTTCCTGAGCGATTTCAAGATCCTGCTCTAATTGCAACAACTGTTTCTGATATTGTTTGAGGCTACTAATAGTTCCTTGCAGACCTTGGGCAAACTGCAATTCCTCCAGATGCGCTTTAGCCTCCGCCTGTTCCTGAGCACCTTCCTCAATTTCCAGACGGTAACGCTCCTTGGCTTGCTTCAATTCTTGGAAAATCTTTGCCAAATCTTGGGCAGTTTGCAAGCTCTTCTGCAATTTTGCCAAATCCTCATGGGCATCCTTCAAGATGCTTTTTTGCTCCGTAAGACTTTCTTGACGCTGAGACAAAAGCTCTTCAAGGCATGCCAATTTTTCAGAGGCTGGCGTTTGGGTCAAGACTGCTAATTCCTCCTCAGACCAGACCTGACTAGCAAAATGACCATCTAGCTGAGCTTGACGCTTATCCATATCCTTATTGCTCTGACGAAGACGCTCTTCCAAGCTCTTTTGAAAACGGTCAAAAATACCCGTTCCAAAGATTTTCTTTAAAATTTGAGTCTTGGTCTTGGAATCTTCTTTCAAGAAACGGCTGAAATCATTTTGCGGTAGGAGAATAATCTGCTTGAACTGCTCAGCATTGAGCCCCAAAATCTGCTCAATCTGGTCACTCACTTCCTTGATCTTATCCCCAAGCTTTTCAATCTCCTGACCACCAATTTTATCCACAATGACTAGAGAAGCCGTCGCTTTTTGCATGGTCGTACCACCACCTCGCTTGGCTCTCTCCTGCTGGAGCACTCGCTCAATGCGATAAAGGTGGTTGCCCTGTTGAAAGTAAAAAGTCACCTTGGTCAAATCATCCTCTGGACCAGCAAAGGTCGACCGCATCTCCTCAACATTACGATCACCACTGGTCGTCGCAAACAAGGCCACTGTCATAGCGTCAAAGAGAGTACTCTTACCAGCCCCTGTGTCACCACCAATCAAAAAGAGTGGAGCATGGTCAAACTGGGTGAAATTGATGACTTCCTTACGATAAGGTCCAAAATTGGTCAATTCTAACTGAACTGGTCTCATTGTCGGCTCCTTCCAATCTCCTCAAAAATACTTTCCACAAGGGCCTTTTGTCTCTCAGACAAGACCTCGCCCCCAGTCACTGTCTGGTAAAAATCAGAGACAATTTCCTGCGGCGACTGCATTTCCAAATCTTTTAAGTGCTGATCGACGGTCAGGCTTTCTTCCCTGACATCACCCAAACGACTGAAAGTGATTTCTACAATATCTGTCCCATAAATTTCTTCCAGACGGGCACGCACATTGATACCCTCTAATTCCTTACGACTGGACAGTTGAATATCAAAGGCAAACCAAGCCTTTTGACAAGGCTGTTCCTTATAAAATTCAGGTGACATCAAGGTTTCAAAAGGCGCCTGCAAGGTCAAAATCGGCCGTCTGACCTCTAAAGAATGGAAGGTCTGAGACAAGTTACCAGTCGCATCCAATTCAAGAATATAAACACCCTTTTCTTCCTTACGTTTGGCTTCTTTAACATTAAAGGCGACTGGACTGCCTGAATATTGCACGCGCTTGGTCGGACTGGCAAAGCGTGTATGGATATGCCCCAAAGCGACATAATCAAAAGCCTTGAAAAGGTCACTGGTCACATTGGTAAGACCGCCCACCGTATTGCTGGTTTCAGACAGCATCAGTTCTCGAAGACTTTGACCATCTTGGTCATCTTTCTTAGAAACCGCAAAATGCGTCACCAAGACATGGGCCTTGTCAGGATCAAAGGCTTTTTCCATATCCTCAAGAATGTAGGCCAAGGCATCACCAATCCCCTGAATCTCTTTATCCCCATCATCCTTATAATAAATCCGAGCATCAATAGGATCGATAAAGGGAAGAAGAAAAATCTGACAATCCTCCAACTCAATCGGCTCAAAGGCCTCCTCCAAACGTGTGCTTAAATGAAGACCCTGAGGTTGAAAAAAGTCTCGCCCAAAATGCAAGCGTTCAGCCCCATCGTGATTACCACTGATGGCGTAGACAGGAATCTGCTCCTCCAAGACCAAACGTGCCAAGGTCTTATTAAAAAGCTTAATGGCATCCACAGGCGGCACCGCACGGTCATAGAGATCCCCAGCAATGATAACCCCATCCACCTGTTCAGAAATAGCCAAATCCACTATCTGTTGAAAGGACCACTCCTGCTCTTCCAACAAAGACCAGCCATTAAGGGTTCGCCCCACATGCCAATCTGATGTATGTAAAAACTTCATGACAGTCTCCTCATTCGTTTTGTCTTACTCTATTGTAC
>ERZ773046.608-NODE-608-length-22559-cov-6.063633_pt1 | contig 22559 bp, 16 predicted proteins | sample MGYA00580634_ERZ773046 | MGnify/ENA primary metagenome ERZ773046 (study PRJEB29015, sample SAMEA2738127) | human oral metagenome | biome: human oral; feature: human-associated habitat; material: saliva | place: China | collected 2159 ... | reverse complement strand
TTCTCTTTTTTTGTAAATATGTATGGGAGACTAGCTACAAATTTTATACGTTCTCTTAGTATATCACTTCTTTCGTAACTACCTAACGGTGATGCCATATGCGAAAGATCAACTGGATATTTTTTATAATTATATATATTCTTTAAAAGCTCATATGCATTTTCGTAAGTATTTTTTGATACGTCTGGTTTTACCAGATTATTTGCATTTGTTTGTAATCTATCTCCTTCGTACACTGGATATATTATCGCATTTGCAACCTCGTGATTTATCTTATCCCTATTATTTCCGTATTTCTTTCTCGCATTCTTCTCTACCTCTTTGAGGTATTGTATAAATACCCTCTTTTCCTCCGCAGTCATTCCTGTATTTACTAGGAATGGGTCCTTTTTAGATGACTTAGGTTTGGTATATGATTTAGCACTGTTGTTAGTTACCGCTTTATATTTTCTATTAGTTTTTACAGCATTGCTCTGTATGCTTCTTCTAGTTCTTCTTGCACGATTTTGTGGTGCTGTTTTGTTTGCGGTGCTTTCCTGCACTGGGTTTTTCCTATATACAAAGCGAATTATCGGTTTGTTTATATTACTTATATCCTTTTGTACACCAATTAAGCTATAGTTTAGTATATCTGCTTTATCTATCCTATAGCTATATCCAGTTATTCCTTTTAGATTTGTAGCTTGCTTTATAGGGGTTCCTTGTTCATCTATATATTCAACTCTTATATGCTGGTTAACCTTTGTTTCTAATTTCGCCTGCAAGCTGCTACCGAATAGGGCATACCTTACTGCCATTGAATAATTAAAGGAATTACCGTATCTTGGTGGTGCAGGAGAATAGAACGTATAATTAAATGCAGACAGGAATCCAGCACCCAGGTAACCTCCTCTTGGCAGATCCCTAGAACCATTTAGTCCTACTGTTCCAGGCGTAGCATCATAGATAATATCGTTATCCTTTACAAGGTTAGATGTGCTTGGTATTAGTTCCGCTAGATTTGCAAGGTCAGTAGATACACCTTGTGCTGTATCTATATCTGAAGATATAAAGCTTAGTACTACTTGATTCTCATCCATAGTACCGTGCTTTACTATTTTGTAGTTAATAGAAATGTTATTGGCATTGTTATATAAGACTGATATAGAGTTTCCGATAGCATTAGGAAAGAACTGTTCTCCTGAGAAACCAATTCCTCTAATACTTCCGTGTCTATTTAATCCGGAGTTGGCTTCCCAATCATCTTTATCTGAATCTTCAATCTCCCAGATTAAATCTAGGTCTATTCCAGATTTTGTCTTTCCAACATAAGTTATTCTTCCTGATGATCCGTTATCTGTGCTGAACATTTTAACTGGAACACTAGGTCTTTCAGAGCCAAAATTAGAGCTACGATTGAGATGTCCAACCTCTGTGCCTGATATGAGCTCAACTTCTGTTTTATCCGTCCATCTAAGGCCTTCTTCTGTTAGGAAGTTATCGTCCGTAAGATTCTCTCCTATCAAATCAATTTTGATATTCTTAAAATAGTCGGGACCACGAGTACCCTCATTAAAGTCACCAGAAACATTCACACCACTCATGCTAGGTGTGTTATTTGCTTCTTGTTCTGTTTCTTCTGATAAGCTTCCGCTTGCTGCTGATGAATCACCAAGTTCGGCATAGTCGGCTGCCATAACGATTGGTGTGATATTAAATAAAATAATGCAGACTAAAATAACAATAGATGAAATCTTCTTTATCATGATACACACTTCTCCAATTTTTATTAGATATAAATTTCAGTGACACTCTATCATATATGGCGGTACACTATCAAGTATTTATATTGGATATGCTTCTGAGAACTAGTCTTCATTTAGCAAGTTATCTTGTATAGTCCATGATTCCTATTTTAATTTGACAAACACTTTCTTGTGTAATACGATTGTATTACACAAGAAAGGAGGACGGATATGTCTACTGTAAGCTTGCGAGTTCCGGAAGATGAACTAAAGATTTTTAAATCCTATGCTCAGCACAATAACAAAACTCTGTCGGAAATTATCAGAACTACTATGCTTGAACGAATTGAGGAAGAATACGACCTTCAAGTTTTTGCGGATTATGAAGCAGAAAAAGCAGCTGGAGCATTAAAGACCCGTCCAATCAGTGAGCTTTGGGATGAAATTGACTTATGATTTATCAGCTAGTTACAACTGACAGATTCGACAAAGCTTTTAAGAAACTAGATAGGCAAACTCAAAAGATTATAAAAGCTTGGATTGATAAAAATCTCATGCACTGCATAGACCCACGTATTCATGGCAAGGGACTGACTTCGAATAGAAGTGGGCAATGGCGTTATCGAGTAGGTGACTACAGAATTTTAGCGGAGATACAGGATGAGCGACTTGTACTAGTGCTCATTGATATAGGACATCGAAGCAGAATTTATAAATGACTTTTTATTGCTATGCGCGTTGATCTTTATGCGTATAGCAGTCTTCCTTATACAACAAAAGCCCAGGAGCTCACTCCTAGGCTGTATCAATCTTAATTAATATTTCTCATCATACGTATGCTCTTCAATCGCCAGCTTAATCAAACTGTCTAGCAGGGTTGGCTGATCTATGCCCATGGCTTCCCACAGCTGTGGATACATACTGATATTCGTAAATCCTGGCAGTGTATTAATCTCATTAAATACAACTCTGCCGTCTTCAGTATAGAAGAAATCAACTCTAGATAGTCCGCGGCAATCCATTACCTTGAATATCTCAACGGCATTATTTCTAATCTCCTTCTGCTTGCTCATCGGAATATCATCGACAACTCTCGTCTGTGATTCAGGGTTGTTATACTTCGCATCGTAATCATAGAATTCGCCAGCGGATAGAATCTCTCCCACGCAAGATGCCTTCGGATTGTGATTACCGAGAACCGCAACTTCCATCTCTCTACCGACAATCATCTCTTCGACGAGGACCTTGTCATCATACTTAAATGCATTTTCAATAGCCCCTTCGAGCTCCGACTTCTTCTCGACCTTGGAAGCTCCAACCGAGGATCCCGCCGAAGATGGCTTAACGAACAGCGGTAGCTTACCGTCATTCGTGCTGAGTGCGTTCATAATTTCGCCCTCTCGGTCATCGGCAAAATCCTTCTTCTTAATCACACAGTACTTCGCCTGAGTGATGCCAGTCTCACCCACGATAATCTTGGTAAATGATTTATCCATTCCATTAGCAGAAGCCTTTACGCCAGGTCCAACGTAAGGAATTTCAGCGAGTTCAAAGAGTCCCTGTACCGTTCCGTCCTCACCGTTATCTCCGTGTAGCACTGGTATTATGCAGTCTATGCGCTTTGCGGTCGCTCTATCCTCTTCATCGAAAACGAGGATTCCGTGTACCGTCGGATCCGCAGGGATGCACGCCTGTCTGTTATCAGGTCTATTTTCCCAAGCACCGCTAGCGATTTCGCCTGTACTTGCCTCGGTCAGATACCATCTGCCCTCTTTGGTTATTCCAATTTTAGTAATTTCGTAGCGGTCAGAATCGAGCCCCTTGATGACATTTACCGCTGAACTTCGCGACACCTCATGCTCATCGGACCTTCCTCCAAATATAACTGCAATATTCATCATTAACCTCCCATATCTGGTGAATGGCTAAGTTATCCGCACACGTTCTATACTACGGGTAGCTTGCCTTAAAATATTTACTTTTCTTCTGCCGGTTTTTTCTCGGCTATCACGACTCTGTTCATTCCAGCCAAATCCTTGATAATCACCGCTGGCTTATAGTAGTGCGTTCTCTCTAGTAGGAATGAAACGGCCTCACCCTGATCATATCCGATCTCAAGTGCGAGCACGCCGCCTTCCTTGAGGTGAGAGGCAGCGTTATTTGCAATAACCTTATATGCATCAAGGCCATCCTCACCACCATCTAGCGCAAGCCTTGGCTCATGATCCTTCACCTCTGGGTCGAGCGTCTCGATGATTTCTGACTTGATGTAAGGTGGGTTGCTGACGATTAGGTCGAACTTTTCATCTCCATCAAGCGACGAGAACATATTGCCGAGGGCAAAACTTACCCTGTCCAGTACATCGTTAATTTCCGCATTTTTTCTCGCGACCTCGAGTGCCTTCTCGCTGATATCCGCCAGCTTGACGCGTGCACCTGGAGCTAGACTTGCAATCGAAATTCCGATTGCGCCGCTACCAGTACACATATCGAGTACCTCTGGACTCTCGAGCTCCATGCCGCTGATGATGCCAAGCACCTGATCTACGAGTACTTCCGTATCGAGCCTTGGGATGAGAACATTTTCATTTACACAGAAAGGCAGCCCCATGAATTCCTGTACCTTTGTGATGTACTGAAGCGGAACTCCCGCTGCACGCTGGTCGATTCTCTCCCTATATGCTTCGACATCGGAACTGTCGAGCAGCTCTGTGTCTCTCGTTATTATCTCGTTGTGGGTAAATCCAGTTACGTAGCAGAATATATCGTCCGCATCTCCGTTCGGATTGCTGATGCCGGCTTCTTGAAGTTTCGCTCTCCCCGCTCGAACTAGGTTCTTGACCATCGTCTCGTCATCGCTATACCTCTTATCCTCGAGGTCATCGAAAATCGAATTGAGCTCTTCCTCTTCATTTGCATCCACTAGGTCGTCACTAACATCTTCATTCTGCTTGCTGATTACACCTGGTTCAAGTTCACCAAGCACAGCCTTAAGTGATGTTATCGCAACTTCAAGCTGCTCTTCGTCTGGCTCTCTAGTTGTTAGCTTCTGCATCATGAGGCCTGGCCAGCTCAGCACCCTAACGACCGCATTATCACTTCTGCCCGCCCACCTTAGGAGCTCGTAGCTGAGCCCTGCAATTACTGGCATAAGAAGAAGTCTCGATATAATTCGCCATGCTAGGTTTGGCCATCCGAGAAATGAGAACAGCACAAGGCTGATAATCATTACGAACATGAGGAAGCTAGTTCCGCAGCGGGGGTGTAGCGTGTAGAACTCCTTTGCATTTGCAGGAGTTAACTCAAGACCATTCTCAAAGCAGTGAATCGTCTCATGCTCCGCACCGTGATACTGAAACAGTCTCTTGACGTCATTCATCTTGGAAATTGCCAGCACATACAGCACGAAAATCAATAGCCTCAGCACACCTTCCGCTAGGTTGAGCAGCACCGTGTTCTTGGTCAAGTGCTTAAGTAAATTCACGCTGTATGTCGGCATGATTACAAACACGACAACCGTGATGAGTAGCGATATCGCCACCGAGATGCCGATCATGACATTCCACACGGTCTTAGGGCTAAACTTATTCTCCAGCCACTGATCGAACTTGCTAGGTTCTTCTTGCTCTTCTTCAGGCATCGCTTCTTCGAGGATTTCTGATGAACGCATCAGCGTCTTCATTCCTGAAATCAGTGATGAGAAAAAGCTCACCACTCCTCTCACAAATGGTACCTTAGTCACCTTAGACGGTGTCTTGATATCCTCTATCTCTAGCTTTATATCACCATTAGGAAGTCTGACCGCAAGCGACTGTTTATCTGCACCGCGCATCATTACGCCTTCCATTACCGCCTGACCGCCAATCTTGGTCGGCTTAGCGTCCTTGATGAAAATCTTACTATAATCCATCTTTCCTCCGACTGTTAGAAATTCAGCTCCTTGAGCATCACATCTACGAAGTCCTTGTTGCACTTGGTATGGCTCAGGTTGTCGAGTACCTTCTCCGCGACGTCAGCAGGATTTCCCGCAGCCATCTCTCTTCTCATCATGTTCATCACGAGATATTCGTTATCATCTAATAGTAGCTCTTCCTTTCTCGTGCTAGACTTTGCCAAGTCGATTGCAGGGAATATTCTGCGCTCGCTTAACTGTCTGTCGAGGTGAAGCTCCATGTTGCCGGTACCTTTGAATTCCTCATATATTACATCGTCCATCCTGCTCCCCGTATCGACGAGAGCAGTTGCGAGTATCGTTATACTGCCGCCTTCCTCGAGGTTACGTGCAGCTCCAAAAAATTTCTTTGGTGCATGAAGAGCCCCAGGATCAAGTCCGCCAGATAGCGTTCTTCCCGACGATGGCGTCTCCATGTTATATGCGCGCGCGAGCCTGGTGATGCTGTCCAGTAGAATGACTACGTCTTTGCCCTCTTCTGCTAGACGCTTCGCCCTCTGAATTACCATCTCAGCAACCTTTACGTGGTGCGCAGGCAGTTCATCGAATGTCGAATATATTACCTCAGAACGAGTGAGCGCCCTCTTCATATCCGTAACCTCTTCAGGTCTCTCGTCTACGAGGAGTACAATCATCTCAATCTCTGGATATTTCTTCTCTATGCTCGCTGCTATCTGTTTGAGCAGGACCGTTTTACCCGCCTTAGGCTGAGCTACGATAAGACCTCTCTGTCCCTTGCCGATAGGTGCAACTAAATCCATGGCTCTCATAGCCAGCTTGATGCTGGTGTCTTCGAGGACGATTCTCTCATTCGGGAAAATCGGTGTCAGTCTATCAAAATGAGGTCTTCTCCTCGCGCTAATCGGCGTCTCTCCGTTCACTTCTTTCACATATAGGAGTGCTCCGAATCTCTCACCCTGATTAGGATGCCTCGAGATACAGCGAATCTTGTCTCCTGTTCTGAGACCGAACCTTCTAATCTGAGTCTGTGACACATAGATATCCTTCTCGGATGTCAGGAAGTTGTTGAATCTCAGGAATCCAAATCCCGCTTCTGCGATATCGAGGATTCCCTCGACCTCTGGACGCTCTTGTACGATTTCTGTTACTTTGGTTTCATCTGAGGCATCAGAGGACTCTTCATTCGCTCCAGCCTCAACCTCTTCAGAATTAATTGCTTTGTCATTTAGCTTTTCAGTTTCGCTCGAAGCGAAAGCTTCACCTACTAAGGAAGCCTCTGCAGAGTCATATGTTTCAGTGCTTTCACGAGCTTCCGCTTCCTTTGTTTTTTTTGTGGTCTTTTTAGCTTTCGTAGCCACTGCTGACTCCGTAGCTGTGCTCTTCTTTTCTTTTTCCATTGTTCCTCCCGGGACTATAGCTCCTCATTGCCGCCTATCGTTGATAAGATCGTCTCGTCTTTGGAGTCAATCTGGCTCACTCGTAGCTTCTTAACGTCCTTTTGGTCGATTTTTTCACTGAGGCCGAGCAATGTCGGACTTAAATATACTGTCTTTAGCACTTTTCCATCTAGGCTGACTGTACTGTGCTCCGTGAAATTCTGTCCTTTTATGTAGTATTTCTTGCCAATTGAGATTATGCCATCAATCTTGATTTTCTTGTATCCCATGCGCATCTTTGTCCGCTTATATGGATTCTTACCGCCAAATACATAGTTCTTCCCATATAGCATGTCATAAGCGAGCGCCTTCAGGTTCTTTTCGTAGTCTTTAGAGTTCTTGTCCGCAGTCTGTTCGTAATCAAAGATTACCCCTTGATGACCTAGCCCGACATTCTTAAGAATATCCGCAGTAACCTCGTATGACGTGATATCCTTGTCCTTCTTTTTAAGACCAATATTGTCCCATATTACATATCTGGTCTGGTAGAGGTCTCCTGTGCCGTACTCAGACTCCTTGATATCGAGTGCAGGGATGTGGTCTCCGTAGATTAGCACGACGGTAGGCTCGCCAGATTCTTCTATCTTCTTTAACAAGTCTCCTGTAAATTCATCCATCTCGTGTAGTTCATTCACGTAGTATTCGTACTTCCACTTAGTAGCTTCATCCTTTGCAGTTACCGTTGTATATGGATCCTTGAACACTCGCTCCGTCGGATATGCACCATGCCCTTGTACTGAGATGATATGAAGTAGATCTCTCGTATCTGACCTCTTAATTATATTCATGATATCGTCGGTCATGACCTTATCCTTCGCCCAGCCAGTTGGCGTTTTGACGATGTTGTTCATGTATTCGAGTGATGTGAAGTTATCAAATCCGAGCGATGCATATACCTCATTACGGTTATAGAACAATGCTCTGTGGTCGTGCATTGCGTGCGTATCATATCCGTGACTCTTTAGCACATATCCGAGACTCTCGAGAGATTGCTCGCGAAGCTTGCCCTTATATGGATATTCTCCCGGTCCAAAGAACCTAGAGCTGATACCTGTTAGCACCTCGAACTCCGTGTTGGCCGTTCCTGCTCCGCATGCCGGAACCTTAAACCAACCTGTAGAGTAGTTCTTCATTAGATTGGTGAAGTTCGGCGTTGGATCATTTGAAACCTTGATATTCTTATAATCCTGTGCATAAGAGAATGACTCTAGCTGCAAAATGATAATATTAGGATATTTCTTTGCATCATTTTTCTGCACTAGTTTGGTATTTGTACCATTCTTAGTGTAATTTTCAAGGATTGATTGAATTTCTTTCTTTGAGTAATGGTTTGGCTTCCTGATTCCTTTATTGACAGAGGTATTTAAGAAACAATACGCAAATCCATAATCTCTATACGCATAGTTGAGGTTACCAAAGAACGTGCTTAGCGCCTTAGTCTCAATCAGACCGAAAGTGCCACCAAAGCATGTTGCAATTACTACAACGATTATACCTAGCTCTTTCTTGTAATTTAAGTTTGTCCACTTATAGCAATTTATGTAATAAAGCACGACTATGAGCAGTGCAACACCAATAATCGCAGCGCCTAGGGTTATCTGGGCCTTCGAATAATATGTGGTTAGCAGTGAGAAGCCGTCCTTTGTGTTTTGCAAATCATAAAGTGTGAATGGAGTCATTCGCTTGAGCAAGATGACACCGTTGACAGTTCCTAGAATCCCCCAGACTGTACATAGTATCAGGAATGCAAAGCCACGCTTTCTGAACATAAGCGCGAGGCACATCGTTGCGAAGATGATCAAACAGTTATATAAGAAAATAATCGGATGCTTGAATAAAAACATAGCTCCATCGAAGACCCCACTCGTAATTCGTGCGAATGTCTCGATGTATAAATTCATCAAAATTGATGCAATTGCAAGCTTTAAAATGAACTTTCGATCATGTAGCTTTCCGTCATTTAATTTCGGCACCTTCTTTGGAAATTTCGCACGGTACTTGTCGTGCACCTTGTGTGCGCCACCCTTTATCTTTGCCAGAACCCCTCTACAGAAATTCTTAACTTTCATATTAAGTTACTCCTTCCAAATGGAATTGGATAATTCCGCAAATTCTTCCATCGTAAGCGTTTCCGCCCTGCGCGATGGGTCTATATTAGCACTTTCAAGTGCATGCTTTATGACGTCTTTGTTAACATCATCTAGTGCTTGTAGGGAATTTAGAAGCGTCTTGCGCCTCATCGAAAAACCTGCTTTTATGCACCTAAAGAAATTGTTTTCATCGTTAACTAGTACCGCTAGCTTATCTCTCATATTGAGTCTGAGTACCACCGAATCCACTTTTGGCACCGGATAGAATGATTCGCGTGAAACATCACAAATCTTATCCACTGTACACCTATAATGAACTGCATATGTAATCGCTCCAGCTAGCTTAGTTCCAGGCTCGGCCGCAATTCTATCTCCGACCTCCTTCTGCATCATAACAGTAAGGCTTTCAAATCTCGCCTTCGACTCAATCAGCTTAGTGATTATCGGCGTCGTTATGTAGTATGGTAGGTTCCCGACTATCCTCGTCTTCGTAAGCCCATGGGCTCTCATACTTTCGTCCACAATTGATTTAATATCAACTTTTAGAATGTCCTCATGTATAACTTCAAAGTTATCGTGTAGTGCAAACTTAGTGCGCAGGATAGGGATCAGCCTATCATCAAGCTCTATTGCGATAACGTAGCCAGCAGCATCTATGAGCTCTGTTGTAAGAGCACCTTCACCCGGCCCGATCTCGACAACTAAAGTCTGCTCATCTATTTCACTACCCTCTACTATGTCGTCTATTACGTTTTGGTCATTTAGGAAGTTCTGTCCGAGACTCTTCGCATGCTTAAATCCATGCGGTACCCGTCCGCTGCCTGTGTTATACTTCCCTTTATGTTTCGATTTGTTTCCCAATTTTTTCTCGCTTTTTCTCAGTTTTATGCGTTAGTATTTAAATTTTCTGCCTTGACCTTTATAAGTGCTACTTCAAGATCTGTTTTAGATATTCCAAATCCGTTCAGTTTTCTTAGAAATGCTTTTCCGTTTCCATACCCTATTCCGAGCTCTGCCCCCACATGTTCTCGAAGCACCGAAGCCTGCTGTCCTCCGACGAGCTCCAGTTCATTAAGATCGTCCATAGTTATGTTATCTTGCTTAGCACTCTTGGTGATGCCATGAACCTTAGTTAACGCATCTCTAATGGCCTCTGGCGCCGCATTTTCAACTCCGATATCATCGTCCCTAATTGCCTCTGATTTCGGTAAATATGCATGCAATGCTTTCGGAAATTTTGTCGTTAACTTTCGCCTTATTTCCTCACCAGAATAGTCGGGATCAGTCAAGATAATAATACCTTTTTCGTTATATGCTTTCTCTATTAGCCCCCAGGTCTCACTCGTTATTCCAAATCCATGCGTTGCAATAATTAGCGCATCGCAAGCTTTTGCTACAGCATCGATATCGTCACGACCTTCTACGACTATCGCCTCGTTTATGATCAGCCTATCCGCTCTCTCCAAATTATTTGTCTTTTGCATTATCCTTATCCTTCTCATTAGGAAATACAAATAGGATTTCATCTGGATCAACAAGCCTTAACTGTTTTCGAGCCTGTTCCTCTATATACTCCTTGCTGTTTACATTCCTGAGCTCGATTTTTAGTTCTTTTCTCTGCTCTATAAGTTCTTTCTGCTTGTGCTTAAGCCTTCTATTCTCGAGCTCAAGTTTGACTATATTGCGAACTGACGCCGCGAGCAACAGCAAAACCACAGCCACAATTATCAAATTGCGCCTGTTTGCAGGTTTTGAAAAAATTCCTCTTGTGCCGAATTTCTTCTTTTTCTGTTTTTTCCTAGTCGTCTTCCAAGTTTCTCTGCTTTCAGTTGAGGCTGCGGCCACCCTATCGGATGACCTCAGCTCTCTGTTCTTCTTTCTGCTTTTGCTCATTAAAATCTGTCGTCCCTGTAATTAGAATATGTAGCTCCATGGATCCACAGCCTTTCCTCCGACATGAACCTCAAAGTGAAGGTGGGCGCCCGTGCTTCGACCTGTATTTCCTACGTTTGCGACTACTTGTCCCTTATATACCTTATCACCGACGCTTACGTTTATCTTACTGCAGTGTCCATAGAGTGTTTCCTGTCCATTATCATGCTTGATAATTACACAGTTTCCGTAGCCACCGAACGTACCGGCCTTCGTAATAGTTCCTCCATCGGCAGCATAAATAGGTGTTCCTGTTGGACAAGAGAAGTCTAGTCCTTCGTGCATTCTACCCCATCTGCTTCCGAATTTTCCGTTGCTGTTGATAACGTAATTGTTCTTGATAGGCACTGCATACGAGCCACTCGATGCAGTTTTAGGTTTATCGTTGATTCCGACCTTAACGATTTTCTTAATCGGCTGAACAACTACCTCTTTGTGCTTAATATTTCTATTTACTTCTTTTCCGTTTACTTTAGTAATTGTTCCGCTGATTATCTGCCTTCCGTCAACACCTTCCTGTGCGACTAGAGACTCTCCCTTGTAGAGATCCTTTGTCTCTTGTTTCTCCGTTTCATATGGAATTGTCTCAGACATCTTTCCAGTTTCAACGGTTCTAACTTCAAGCGGTGAAACCTTCTTTTCCATGTTTACAAGATCTCCCGGCTTAAGGTTATTCACGGATTGCTCGCTATTCTTGCCGCTCATATCCTTGACGTTTACATCGTACTTCTTAGCGACGCTGTTTATGCTCTCGCCTTCTTTTATGATGTGACTCATGTTAATATTTCCGCCGTTAAGGAGTTGCTCCGAAGCCTGCTTTTTACTCTGAACGCTAGTAAGCATTACATCCAGCTGTTTAACCTCTACCTTCTTAGCAAACTTAATCTGTTCAAGCTTCATACCTTTTGCAGGTTTTTTATAGTGAGCAAGAGTTTCCTTAACTAAAGAGTCCGCTGTTCCCCTCGTCTCTACAACCGTCAGAAGTTTGCCATCCTGATAGACGCCATAAGCAGAAACCTCAATATCCGTCATATATGTCAGCTTATTCATAACAGTGTCAGCATCATCTAAATCCTTTTCTGCTGCTGAAACCTTCCTAAATGTCACATTGTTACCAGCGATAAACTTAATGCGTGCACCATTGTTATTCGATGACATATGGTCTCCTGCAACGTCCAAAAGCCCGACGACACTATCCTCTGATTTTACATATCCGAGTACACGCCCGTTATATGCATATTCATAGACTGTGTAATGCTGCATCGTCAGTAACACACCACAGACCATGATAATCAAAGCAAAAAGCCCGCTCACCATCTTGGCTCCACTTCCCTTATATCTGACACGCATGTCATGATACTCTGTAGCTAGGCTGAACCCACATCCAATGAAAAACCTGTCAGAAGCATCTTGGATCCTATCATGCAGATAGATTGGTGCAGCAGCAGCTGTGGCTATCGCAGAACCCATTTTATTCCATACGGTAGGTCCCTTTGCTGCCCTTGCCGCTTTCTTGGCTGCCCTGGCTTCACTTTTCTTCTGCTCTATAGCTCTGACCTTATCCTGCTTAGCTTGTTTCTTCGCCTTCTTGGCAGCTTCAGCTTTCTCCTTCTTAGCTTCTTTTGCCTGCTTACCAGCAGCTTTCTGTGCTGCCTTCCTCTCTGCCTTAGACGGAGCCTTCTGCTTTTTCTCCATATTCTCTACATTCTGTAAATTGTTATCTTTATTGTCTACTTTATTTGCCTGTCTTTGTTCCATCTATAAGCCTCATCTGCTCTCTCTTTAACGCAAGAGCAGCGCATTCCATCGTCCATAATTCCGTGGTCCTTACATATAGGACACTTGTATTTAACTTCTAAATAATCCTCCGGATACCCATTCACCGCAAGGAACTCTTTCTTTTGCTCGATAAGCTCCTTCTGTCTCTGCAGCAATTCCGTCCGCTTTTCCTTGCCTATACTTCCAAGTCCAGCGAGTAGCTTTTCTTTTATGTCCGCCTCAATGCTTGCAAATTTCTGCATTATAGGCATTTCTGTTTCAAGCCTCTGCTGTTTCTCCTTCTGATCATGCACAGCCTTTTCTCTGAGGTACTTATAGTACTCCTCTAGGACTCGCTTACTGACGTTTACACTGCCTTCCGAGTTTGTACTTCCTGCCTTTTCTACTTGCATCGACTTATCGCCTGCAGATCTAGCCCCTTGGGCGCCGTTCTGATTATTGGTTTTGTAGCTAGGCTCAATCCCTCCAGCTTTGCGATATTTGTTTTCCAAGACGGCATCGACGTATCTAAGTGATGGCTCACGCTTTCCTGCAGTGAGCTTCACAGCCTCAAGAACTTCCTCTATATTATATCCAAACTTGTCAAACCAGCGATCCATCATCTCGCAGTCCCCGGAATTCCATTGGCGATTAAATCCAATCTCTTTGAATATCCTGCCATAGAGGTATCTTCGTTTCGCGTCCTTATCCAAAAGCGCCTTTACGTCTGCCTCGGTATTGCATCCTTCCTTGTGCCAATTAATAGCGACTTTGTTTATATAACGAACATCGTTGTGACCGTTATCACTGCTGTATTTTATCGCATAAGCGTACACCTCTGGTGAAACCCCGAATGTACCAATGGTATCGGCTATCTTGCGTGCATCACTAGAAGGTATGCTTCTTCCGCTCGCACTCTCGTAAGTGTCATATAGGTGTTTTAGATCGAGATTTACAAGGCGTGAATCCTGTTCTTCTGACTCACTTCCAGAGCTTCTACTTTTCTTGTTTCCGTAAAACCTTGAAATCTGGCTCAGAAAAACCACTCTATATGAGTCGTCCGGCATATAGTCTCGTCTTATAACGCCAACGCTCTCCCAGTAGTCCCACGCAGCATCGATTTCATCTGGAGTGATACCAAGAACATTTGCAGTCTTACTTCTATCCTCTACTATCCCGTGTTTTGCACGCATCAAACCAAGCAAATACACTTTTACATAGTCACCGTTCGCACTGGTAAAGAACTCGTTTATCATGAGGTTCTCGACTTCCGTGCTAAACAGGTAGACATCTTTATTCTGTTCTGTAACAAACTCAGTGTTGTTCATGGTTCTCCTTGAAAAACTTATTTATACAAATCTATACTGTGTACTCGAGGTTTCCGAACTTCGTGTACCTTGCAATCCATGCCAGGTTAACGGTTCCCGTAGGACCGCTCCTGTGCTTGGCAATAATTACTTCACATGTGTTCCCCGATGAAGTATCAGCCTCTTCATCCTCATTTTGATAATAGTCATCCCTTTTTAGGAATACTACGATATCTGCATCCTGCTCGATTGAACCAGACTCTCTGAGGTCAGACAGCATCGGGCGATGATCCTTACGCTGCTCAGAAGCACGGGAAAGCTGCGATAACAGGATTACGCATACGTCAAGTTCTTTTGCAAGAATCTTGATGCTTCTGGTAATCGCACTTATTTCATTAGTTCTGTTATCTCCGCCATATCCGAGGGACATGAGCTGCAGGTAGTCAATGACTACGAGGTCAAGCCCACTCTTCTCCTTGAGTCTTCGGCACTTGTTCTTCATCTCGAGAATCGAGATCTGCGCTGTATCGTCGATATTGAGATTCACGCTCTCGAATTTCTCCTGAGCTGTGTCGATGCTGAACCATTCGTCGTCTTCGATTGTTCCATTCTTGATGTGCTCCATATCGACTCTTGCTGACATGGCGAGCATTCTCTGCCCAAGCTGCTCCTTGGACATCTCCATGCTGAACACGAGCACCGAATGACCTGCCATCGCCGCATTTTCTGCTACGTTAAGCGCAAACGCAGTCTTTCCCATACCAGGTCTAGCCGCAAGCACAACAAGGTCGGTCTTCTTGAGACCGCCGAGCATTTTATCAATATCTCTAAATCCAGTTGTAATACCAGGAAGCTGTCCCTTGTTCCTCACCAGCTCATTTATCTGGAGGATATTGGTCTGCAACACTTCCTGAATAGGGGAGTAGTTCTTGCGCTGAGAAGCCTGTGCTATTGAAAAAATTTCCTTTTCTGCCTCATCGAGAATCTGCTCACTGTCCATGCTTCCATCGTATGCATTCTTTCGCATAGTGTCGGCCGACTTGATGAGCTTTCGCATCTTCGATTTATCAACGACGGTGAGCGCATAGAACTTGGCATTTGAAGGGTTTATCGCATCACCTGACAGTCTGCTCAGATATGTCATACCACCGACTAGCTCAAGTTGATGTACCTTGTTAAGCTCCGCTCTCGTCGTCATAAGATCGATAGTTATGCTTCTTCTGAACATACTCATGAACATCTTATATATCTCTTGATGTTCCTTGAGGTAAAAATCCTCTGGTTTAAGTATGTCTATGGCATCCTGAACGGCATCGTCGCTTAGCATCATCGACCCTAGAACCGCCTTCTCCGCTTCTATGTCTTTCGGAGGCTCTAGGGCCTCCGAAAGTTGACTGTTTATTTCATTTGGCATGTTTATTCCTCAGTAACAGCCACCTTGATGCGAGCTGTAATCTCAGTGTATAGCTTAATATCAACTTCATGTTCGCCGATTTCCTTAATTGGCTTGATCAGCACTATTTTCTTCTTGTCGACATCGAGCTTTGTCTGCTCCTTGATTGCATTAGCAATATCCATCGAGGTAATCGATCCGAATAGCTTGCCGCCTTCACCAACCTTAGTCTTAAGCTTGATAACCTCTCCTTCGAGTACCTTTTTCACCTGATTAGCTTCTGCCTTATCTAGTGCAATCTGCTCTTCGCGGTTAGCCTTATCTCTCATAACTTTCGTGAGATTTGAAGGAGTAGCCTCAATTGCAAATCCACCTGGAATTAAGCGATTTCTTGCGTAACCGTCACTTACCTTAACAACGTCTCCGGCTTTACCCGTTCCTTTAACGTCTTTCTTTAAAATAATCTGCATATTGCCCTCCTTTTTCTTCTGTGCAATTTCCTGTCACCTTTATTTTACTAATTCTCGTCGCTTAGATTCTTGTTGTTCTTGTAAATCCTTTTTTATTTTACTAACACATTTTCAATCTTATAGACATTCCTTGCCTATTTGGGCACTTCCGAAGCTCTATCTCTTACTCCTGTCCGTAGGCATCCGATTCTTCGCCATCTGTTCCCAAATACTCTGGTACTATCTTCTTAAGCTCTGCGATTACTTCTTCTGGCTCCATGTCAGTTTGAGCACCTGCTGAATTAAGATGCCCTCCTCCATTGAATCTCTCCATAATCACCTGAACATTGACTTCCCCGAGGGATCTCGCGCTTATCACTGTCTTGCCCTTATCATTCTTGCCCGCAGCAAACGAAGCTTTCACTCCTTTAACCATTAATAGCTCGTCCGCAACCTGCGCATTGATAATCTGTGCATCTGTCGAATATCCCTGAGAAATCGAAAGCGCAACACCTTCGTCCATATATTCAGCGTTGGCAACTGCCTCTGCTCTCATCTGGAACGACGTAACCTCCGACTGGAAAAACCTCTTAACTTCAGTAGTATCAGCACCTACACGCCTTAACCATGCAGAGGCTTCAAAGGTTCTTACCCCAGTCTTAATAGAGTACCTATTCGTATCTACCGTTATTCCAGCTAACAAAGCTTCTGCTTCGAACTTGTTGACAATCTTTTTGTTAGAAGTGTACTGGATAATCTCAGTCATAAGTTCACTCGCTGAAGACGCATATGACTCAACGTATGATAGTATCGCATTGTCTATCGAATCATCGGATAATCTGTGGTGATCGATAACGACAATTTTATCAGCCTTCTCAAGGATTTCAGGACATTCAACCATTCCCGGTCTATGTGTATCTACAACAATTACAAGGGTCTTCTCTTCGCAAAGCTCTATCGCTTTTTCCCTGTTTACAATCTCGTAGTCATCGGTCTCAACAGCTTGCTTGTAAATCGCCTGTAGCGCCTCGTTGTACTCCTCAATTACAATCGCAACATCCTTCTCCATGTACTTTGCAATTTTATAAGCCCCTATTCCAGAACCAAAGCAGTCCATGTCCGGCCAACGATGCCCCATTACGATTACATTTGAGCTCTCTCTAACTAACTGCTTTAGCGCATGTGCGATAATTCTCGACTTTCCTTTGTTGTTTTTCTCCATCGATTGGAGCTTTCCGCCATAATAGTGAGTTCTATCACCGTTCTTGACTACTGCCTGGTCTCCACCACGTCCCATAGCGAGATCAAGTGCTGCTTCCGCAAGCTCTGTGGCATCCTGCAGGTTTCGCACTCCCATTCCGACGCCTATACTGAGACTTACCGGAAAATCGTCTTTGGTCTGGATACCTCTAATTGTATCTAGAATCGAAAATCTTCCTTCAATCAAGTTATCAACGTCTCGCCTGTAAAGTGTTGCAAGATACGTGTCCTCGCTGATACTTTCAATAGCTGCGTTGTTAGATTCAGCCCATTTACTCAGAATCTTATCCACCTCCGCTGGCACTGTCATCTTGCTGTCTGAAGGCGAATTTGAAATCAGTTCATCATAGTTGTCCAGGCTGATGTACATCTGGCATACATGTTCATCTCTGTAGTTTGAACGCAGTGTCTCGCGTTCAGTTACATTGTTGAAGAAAACTGTTATTATGCCATCTTCTCGCTCCTCACGAGTTGTGTTTAATACAAAAATTTGCTCATTGCGCTTTATCTTAACCTCTGTGCCTGTATCTCGAGCTTCTTCGAGATCTTCAAGCTTACTTCCCGTAAGCGCAAAGAAATTTCCATCCACTATGTCATCATATGCAAACACGTTCTTTATGAGCGAATTCGCATATACAACGGCTCCTTCTTTATTGACCATACACGCCGGCACTGGCAAGCTCTCAAGAAACTCTGCGCCTGCTATATTTCCTGCGTTTTTGTTCATAAATCTTCTGCTCCTATCTTTGGCTACTCTATGCCCCTAAGCATGTCTATCAACCTGTTCAATTCATCTATACTGTAATATTCAATTTCAATCTTTCCAGTTGACGCCTTGCCATTTATGTTGACTTTTGTGCCAAATATTTTTCTTAATTCATCTTCTACTGCTGCAATTTCCGCATTCACGCTAGGCTTTCTCTTCTTGCGTTCAGGTCTTGCATCGTCCTTTATCTTTTCAGTAAGCCTTTCCGCCGCCCTTACAGATAGTCCATTTCTAATTATCTTATCGCAAACTTCTATCTGTTTCTTTTCATCCTTGATTGTTATAATCGTTCTTCCGTGTGCGGCAGAGATGCGTCCCTCTATGATCATATTCTGTATCTTTTCAGGTAGCTTCAATAGCCTAAGCGAGTTTGCTATATATGCTCTACTTTTTCCTAAAGCGTTTGAAACCTGCTCTTGTGTGAACTCGAATCGTTTGATCATCTCATTAAGACCAAGTGCTTCTTCAATCGGATCGAGATTTTCTCGCTGCATATTTTCTATGATAGCGACTATCATATTCTGCTTTTCGTCAAAATTCCTTATTATACAAGGAACCTTTTTGATTTCAGCAATCCTAGCTGCTCGCCATCTTCTTTCACCAGCAACAAGCTCGTAACCATTCTGTGCCTTTCTGATGATTAGAGGCTGAATTACCCCATTCTCCTTGATGGAGTTCGCAAGGTCTTTTAGCTTTTCTTCATTGAAGGTCTTTCGTGGCTGGTCTTTATTAGGTTTAATGTCGTTAATGTCGATATATAAAACCCTGTCTTCATCAGCCTCAATTTTCGCCGAATCTGCTTGCGTTTGGGAAGTTTCACCCTTTGAATCTTTTATATTTCTTTCTTCTAACTGAACAGCATGTTCCCTTGAAATCTTATCTTCTTTAGTGCTGTTTGAGCTACTTCCTTTTTCTCCACCTTTATCTGCTTTAGTCTTATGTATACTGTTGCTCTTAGCCTTACTTTTCGAGTCAAAACGTTCTCTGCTCTTATCTCCTGTTACATCATCGATGATGTCTAGCAGTTTCGTGTCTATATTCTCTTCCTCGTTTTGTTCCAAGTCTTCTTCGAACAGAGGAGCTGCATCTGCGAAGAGCGCATCAAGCCCTCTTCCTAGACCACCTTTTCTTTTAGCCATTTTTCTTCTTTCTCCTCTTTTCTCTATCTAGGAACTCTAATGCAAATTTGTTATATGCTTTTGCACCCGCCGACGAAGGATCGTACTTAACAATAGGCATTCCGTAGCTTGGTGCCTCTGCGAGCCTTACGTTTCTTGGGATTACAGTTGAAAATACGTATTTTCCAAAGTATTTCTTAACTTCTTGTACTACCTGGATTGCCAGATTCGTTCTACCGTCAAACATGCTAAGTATTACTCCTTCAATCTGAAGGTCTGGGTTCATATTCTTTTTCACAAGCTCAACAGTGCTCATAAGCTGACTAACTCCCTCTAATGCGTAAAATTCACACTGAATTGGGATCAGTACGCTATCAACTGCCGTTAGCGAGTTAATTGTTAATAATCCAAGTGATGGAGGGCAGTCTATGAATATGTAATCATATTCTCCTCTAACCTGCTCGATTGCTTTCTTTAGTCTTCTTTCTCTTCCCTCAATATTTACTAGCTCAATTTCAGCTCCAGCCAAATCTACACTCGCAGGAATAATGTCCAGATTAGCTGTCTTCGTTTGAAGTATAGCTTTATGGACATCATAATCTTTATTAACCAATACATCGTATAATGTATCAGTTAATTTTCTTTTCTTAATTCCTATTCCACTAGTGGTGTTGCCCTGTGGATCTATATCGATTACTAGAACCTTTTTGCCTTGTACAGCGAGGCAGGCACTCAGGTTTATATTGGTAGTTGTTTTACCGACTCCACCCTTTTGATTAAATATTGCTATTGCCTTTCCCATATAAGTCTCCTTTTCGAGATTTCACTAGTGTAATTATATAATATTATGGCATTCCTATCCACAATTCTCATCTATTTCTTCTTATATTTGCGTGAGTTTTTAGTGAAAAAACTTCTCAATGTTTCACGTGAAACAATATGTAGTGGGTAGTTAAAATGTTTCACGTGAAACATTTTACTTTCCCACTACTACAATTTAATCTATTACATTGTAGGATTAAGTCTTTTTAGCGTATAGGGCTCTTTTTCGCAATTCCCGGCTTGCGTGGAAACCTCTTCGGAGTACTATTGCACTTTCTTATAAAAATGAGCCTATGTCCAGATATAGCGTTCTTATCCTGTGAGGGATTTTCTATCTTTTCAATGTCACCACCGAGAACTTTGATAGCAGTATCCGCAGAAGCGATTTCATCTTCTGCATTCTCTCCTTTATACGGAATAAAATACCCCCCTTTTTTCACTAGCGGAAGACACCATTCAGATAATATATCCAGAGAAGCAACTGCACGAGATACGCACACATCTACCTTCTCTCGATACTTAATATTATGCCCCATATCTTCAGCTCTCATATGAATAAGCTCAATATTGCTAATCCCAAGTTCCTCAGCAACTTGATTTATTACTTTAAGTCTCTTATTAAGGGAATCTGCCAGAATGAACTTTTTATCTGGATTTGTTATAGCAAGCGGAATGCCAGGAAATCCACCGCCAGTACCCATATCAACAACAAGCTTGGCTCTCTGAAATTCCTCATAATCGTTACAAGCTAGAGAGTCCACAATATGCTTCTCGAGGAATTCACCCTCTTCCCGAACTGCCGTAAGGTTTATATGCTCATTAATTTCCAGAATTCTCTGCATGTATCTGAGTAGCTTATCTGTCTTATCTTTCCCATATCTACCACTCAGTTCTGAGATTAAATTATCCTTCATACTCATTCCTCTCGGTTCGCTCATTGCTTCTTCTTTCCTTCTCTAAATAAATAAGAAGTACATTTATATCCGCCGGAGAAACTCCGCTAATCCTACTCGCTTGACCGATGCTAATTGGATTAATCTCAGAAAGCTTCTGCCTAGCCTCAAGCCTGAGACCATTGATTTCATTATAATTTATATTTTCTGGAAGCTTTTTATTCTCAAGCTTTTTCATTTTTTCAACTTGAGCTAGCTGCTTATCGATATAGCCTGCATACTTAATTCTAACTTCAACTTCGTATCTCTCAGCTCTATTAAGCTCAGGTCTAGTTTCATCATCTATTGCCTTTAATGCTTCGTACGAAATCTCCGGTCTTCTGAGAAGATCATAAAAAGTAATATTATTATTCGTTGCCTCATGACTACCTTGAGATGCTAGAAATTCATTAAGTTTACTAAATTCAGCATACTTATTTCTAAGTCTCTCTATCTCTCCATCTACAAGTTTTTTCTTCGTGATAAACTTAGAATATCTCTCGTCAGAAACTAGTCCATACTCATAGCCAATCTCTGTCAGACGTCGATCTGCGTTGTCTTGTCTCAGAATAAGCCTAAATTCCGCTCTAGACGTCATTATTCTATAAGGTTCCATAGTACCTTTAGTAACTAAATCGTCGATTAGAACGCCAATATAAGCCTCGTTTCTTCCGAGCACTAGAGGATTTTCACCATTAATCTTGCGAGCAGCGTTAATTCCAGCTATAAGACCTTGTGCAGCTGCTTCCTCATATCCAGAGCTTCCATTAAACTGTCCAGCACAGAACATATTATCTATAAGCTTGCTCTCAAGGCTAGGTTTCAGAGTTGTTGGATCAACACAATCGTACTCTATGGCATAAGCTGGTCTAACAATTTCAGCATTTTCAAGTCCAGGAATAGTGTGATAAAACTCTTCCTGAACATCTTCTGGTAAACTAGAAGACATACCTTGTATATACATCTCATCAGTATCCAGCCCCTCTGGCTCAACGAATAACTGATGTCTATCCCTATCCTTAAATCTCGAAACCTTATCTTCAATAGAAGGACAGTATCTTGGACCGACACCTACAATGTTGCCGGAGTACATCGCCGAACGCTCTATATTTTCAAGGATAATCCTATGCGTTTCACTATTTGTATAAGAGAGCCAGCACGATATCTGATTTCTTCCAAGTTCCTTTCCTTCATTCATAAATGAAAACGGAATAATCTCTTCGTCTCCATCCTGCTGCTTCATTTTGTCATAATCAAGTGTCGAGGAAAGCATGCGAGCGGGGGTCCCAGTCTTGAATCTACGCATCGGGAGACCATATTCGTGCAGCTTATCCGCAAGCTCCATCGAAGGAGCTAGCCCACTCGGACCACTGTAATACGCGCTTTCGCCTATAAACACCTTACCAGCCAGAAATGTTCCTGTACACATAATTACCGCTTTAGACAAATAAATGGAGTTGGTTCTCGTTACTACTCCGCATACCGCACCATCATCGATGATAAGGTCGACGACCTCCGCCTGCTTAAGACTTAGTCTTTCTTCATTCTCGATGGTCTTCTTCATCTCGAGATGATATCTCGTCTTATCCGCCTGCGCACGGAGAGAATGAACAGCTGGTCCCTTAGAAGTGTTGAGCATCTTGCTCTGGATAAAAGTCT
>ERZ773046.607-NODE-607-length-22562-cov-26.172746_pt1 | contig 22562 bp, 15 predicted proteins | sample MGYA00580634_ERZ773046 | MGnify/ENA primary metagenome ERZ773046 (study PRJEB29015, sample SAMEA2738127) | human oral metagenome | biome: human oral; feature: human-associated habitat; material: saliva | place: China | collected 2159 ... | reverse complement strand
TCGGGAACGTTAATCTGTACGGGCGAGTCTGAGCCCAAAATGTTTTCAGCCATAAGGGCTATTTTCTCATATTCACGGCATTCTCTCAGCTTTCAGCGCCGGCCGTGCGCCGAGGATGTGGTGAGTCACGGCCTCGATGGCCGTTTGCGGGGTGCTTCGAGGGGTTGTCAGGGGCGTTCGTAGCGGGTGATGGCTTCTTCGAGGCGGCGCAGAAGCTGGTCGTATCGCGGGGCAAAACGTGCGCGACGCAGGGCAACGGCGGGTCCGCGGGAATGAAGGAGAGCATCCCAGGAAGCGGGGTCCAGGTAGGTCTGCCCCAGGAGTAGATGTACCTCGACGGGGTAGGGGGTCCCTGTGGAAGCTCGGTACGTGGCGGCTCGCTGCTGTAATTCTCGGCGGCGGGTTCGGAGGTCGGTGATGCGGTGGCGTTGAGATTTCACGGTGGTGCGGTGGATAGGGGACGGGGGAGAGGACTCGGATGCGCTACGCGGAAATGCTGCAGGAATAGGTCATTAATACCCTAAGATAAATGTGTTCCGCGGATCATTTCAACACGTGAGCGGACCCTATGCAGGCATCATTCGGGGGCGTAGACTGAAATAGTACCAATCCTGAGGAGGCATTGATGAGTACGTTTAGTTTCTTTGGTTTGGGCGCTTTCGAGACCGCCGTTCTACTGATTCAGGTGGTGCTGGTAGCGGCATGCATCGGGCACCTTAGCTTGCGAAGCGGCTATGGGGAGGCGCGCATGCGCTTCGTTCTTCCCATTATCGCTTTCGTGCCGGGTGCCGCGATTCTCTATCTCATGTCTGCACGCGAGGGTACGGTTCCCCCGGACACCGTGAAGACCGGTAGTAGCTCGCCCGTGTACTTTGAGCACCGCCTCGGCTACCGCGATGGTGGCCGTAGCCGCTGGGGTCTTCCCCGTCGCCGCAAGTAATCGGGGGACGAGGTTCTTTTGAGCCGTGAAAACCGAAAAAACCAAAAATGTATGCCCGGTGTGTTTCGTTGTAGAGCACGACCGGGCATCGTTTTATTAGGATAAAGATATGACTAAGAACACTTACATTCCTCCATCTCCCTTTCGCTCCTGGGCCGGAGACGGCAAAGTAGCCGTGGTGACCGGCGCATCCAGCGGAATTGGTCGAGCTACCGTGCATCAGCTGGTTGCCACCGGGTGGACGGTGTACGCTCTGGCTCGCCGCACCGACCGTCTTTACACCCTGCAGCAGGAGACCGGGGCGCATCCGGTCACCTGCGACGTAACCAACGAGACCGCCGTTGCTTTTGCCGCCGAGCAGATCCTGGGTGAGCAGGGAACCGTCGACGCCCTGGTCAATATTGCCGGGGGAGCCATCGGCCTGGATCCCGTCTCGGAGGGTAAGCCCGAAGATTACCTGCAGATGTACCGCATGAACGTGCTGGGAATCCTGAATACGGTCCGCGCCTTCAGCGGGGCACTGCGCCAGAATGGTCACGGCACGATTCTGAATCTGACCTCCACCGCTGCCGAGCATGGGTACGAGGGCGGTGCCGGGTATAACGCCGCAAAGTTTGGCGCTCGCGGCTTGACCGAGGCGCTCCGCCTGGAGGAGGCGGAACATAACGTTCGCGTCATCGAGATTTGCCCCGGCATGGTGCGCACCGAAGAGTTCTCGCTGAACCGCCTGGGTTCGCAGGAGGCCGCCGACCGCGTGTATGAGGGCGTACCGAATCCGCTTACCGCCGAGGACGTAGCGCAGACCGTAACCTTTGCGCTCAACGTTCCGCACCACGTTAACCTGGACCGCGTTACCCTGCGCCCGGTGGCTCAGGCCAGCCAATTCAAGGTGATTCGCGCCGAGGGGTAGCGGGTCATCAACCCTCTCTGTAACCCCTCATTGAGAAGTTCTGCGGATAATACGCACATAACCCCGCTTGGGGGATGGGTGAAAGCTCACTCCCGAAGCGGGGTTTTCTCAGGTAGTTATAAGGTTTTTCCTCATGGAATAACGCATAGGTTTGTTAAACGTCAGTAAAAGGGAAGTTTAAGAATCGTCATATCCTGATACGGAGAACTTGAGTAAGCAAATTGGTATGTATGCAACCTCTTTATAGGGGAGTGTTTTATAACGATTTGATAACACTTGAATAGAGGATGCGATAGGGTGCCGGTAAGAACAGGGGCGAATGTTAGCCTTTTAGCATCACACCCATATTGAACACCCGATGGCCTTCGATGAGGGGGGCGCATATTCCCGGGGTTCACCACCGATGATTCAGAGATCGAGGAACAATGTCGAAGACTACCCGTCGCGTCTACAAGATTGCAGCAGCGGCAGCCTTTACCGCAGGCTCCGTTGCCGCTATTCCGGCAACCTTTGCGGCTGAGGCTCCCGCAGACCAGAGCGGTACGACTGTTGCCGTCACGCAGCACCCCAACGGTGAGGTAAACGTAGAGGTTACTGCTCCGGCCCCGGCTGCTACCGAGGCACCGAAGGTTGAGGCCCCGGCGCCGGCTGCTACCGAGGCTCCGAAGACTGAAGCACCGAAGGCTGAAGCACCGACCCCGGCTTCTACCGAAGCACCCAAGGCTGAGACCCCTGCTGCCGCTGCTACCGAGGCACCCAAGGCTGAGACCCCTGTTGCCGCTGAAGCACCGGCCCCGGTTTCTACCGAAGCACCCAAGGCTGAGACCCCTGTTGCCGCTGAAGCACCGGCCCCGGTTTCTACCGAAGCACCCAAGGCTGAGACCCCTGCTGCCGCTGAGGCTCCGAAGACCGAGGCTTCCAAGGTTGAGGCCCCGGCCCCCGCTGCTACCGAGGCACCGAAGACCGAGGAAACCCCGAAGGCAGATCCCAAGACCGAGCAGGCCGATCCCGCCATCGAGATTGAGGAAACCGACTTCCCCGCAGACGCCACCATCAATACCATTACGGTTCGTGCATCCGGTTTCCAGGGGGCCAAGGTGGGTGCCTCCGTTAACGTGAGCATCTACGCTCTGGACGCTAACCAGCAGATTACCGGTGAACCGATTGCAACCATCACCGTTGACGCTGGACAGATCAAGGACGGCTCATTCAATGCTTCCCTCAGCGTTCCCGCAGCCCAGCTTCCCGCCGGCGCATCCTACGCTCTGGTTGCTGTCAGCAACCCCCAGGCTCAGCCCGCCGAGAAGTTGGTGGCTCTTTCCTCCTTCAAGGTAACCGAGACTACCACTCCGCGTGCTCAGACCCCCAAGGCTGATGAGACCCCCGCCCCCGAGACTCCCGCCCCGGAGACCCCCAAGGCAGACGAGACCCCCGCCCCCGAGACTCCGGCTCCCGAAACCCCCAAGGCAGACGAGACCCCCGCCCCGGAAACCCCCAAGGCAGAGACTCCCAAGGCTGACGAGACTCCGGCTCCCGAAACCCCGGCAGCCCCTGAACCTCAGAACGCAACCCTCACCACCGAGAGCGCAAGCCTGGACCCGAACGACGAGTACAACGTGGTGACTGTCAACGGCGCGGGATTCACCCACGAATCTGCTTCCCGCGGCGTGCAGGTGGCCATCTACCGCCTGGATGCCGACGGCAACATCACCGGTGAGGCTCTGGCCGTTCAGGATGTGCCCGCATCCGAGATTATGGAGGGCACCTTCACCACTAAGCTTTCCGTGCGCGCCGATCGTCTGCTGCCCGGCTACGTGTACGCGCTCGTGGCTACCAGCGACCCGAACGGCCTGGTGCACCAGGTGGCTGTCACCACCGCCTCCGTGAGCGATGCGGACCACCCGGCCCCCACGGTGCCCGCGGCAAGCAACGAAGATAACACCACTGTTCGCGATAACGGCGACGGCACCACCAGCGTCTTCACCGCGGAAATGAGCGAGGACGGTTCCGTGACCGTGACCGAGACTCGCGTTCCCTCCTCGCAGGCTCCCAAGGCCAAGGTTGGTAACACCCCGGTGACCGCTTCTTCCCAGAGTGGCCACACCGTGAGCGCTCGCGATACCGCCGGCCGCACCACTTCGGATAGCTCTTCGAAGCCGCAGCTGGCTCACACCGGCGCTGAAGGTGTCGCAGGTATTGCCGGTGTCGGCGCCGCAGCGCTGATCGCCGGTGCTGCGCTGATGCTTCTGCGTCGCCGCAGCCTCTAGGGTTGATCCTTTCGCGTAACGCCGTATGAAACGTCCTCGCGGTTTCCTCGGGATTAAAATAGTCTCGGGAGACCGCGAGGACGTTTCTGTGTGTTCAGAATAGTGAGGGCGCACGATGCGGCGCTCCACGGAACGTTGCAGCCGCAATGGATGGACAGACCGGTGTCGATTTGTTCATGACAGGGTTCCCGCGCTCGCGGGGTGGGGGTTTATCGGTTCCGAGCGTCCCGGAAGTGAAAGCCTCGAATTTCGAGGGACTCGGATAACCCCGTCGAAGAATTTGCCGTAGCCCGCCTCCATTGATTTTGAGCACGCGGCCGCAATGGGTGTCGCGGCCCTGACCGTGGGAGGCGCCTTCCACCATATTGGCGTGGGTGAGGGCGATACGGTGGTCATCTCCGCGGCTTCGGGCGGAATTGGGTCCGTCGCCGTGCAGTATGCCGTGGCTCGCGGTGCACGCGTCATTGGTATTGCAGGGGCCGCGAATGCCGAGTTTATCAGGTCGTTGGGGGCCATGCCGGTTGCCTATGGCGAGGGCGTGAGGGAACGAGTGCTCAAGGCGGCCGAGGGTCGCGTGACAAAGTTCCTGGACTGCTACGGTGGCGACTACGTGACCCTAGCCTTTTCGCTGGGGTTGAAGGGTAAGGACATTGGAACCCTCGTTCCCTCGCCCAAGGTCATGATTAGGGGAGCACAGTTTACGGGCCCCCGCCATTCGGAACACGGGGACTTCGAGGCCCTAGCCGAGCTGGTCGCCGATGGGAAGGTGTCAATTCGCTTGGATCGCGTGTACGGGTTCACGATTGAGGATGTCCGTGCGGCCTACCGCGATTTGCAGGCCGGTCACACGTGTGGCAAGAGAGTCATTCGCATCGCCGGTGAATAGGGGGTTGGAGCTACTGATTGATGCGAGACCTCAAAAACCTTACACTCGAAAGAAAATAACTAAATGTGCATAAATGTGCACATATAGCACTGCAGAGTCTACCTATTTACGTTCGCTTTAAACCCTCACCTTGAAGGGAGAGTTGAGGTATTTTACCTAGTCGATATGTTTTGCGGATGATTAGTGGGGGAGATTTGGGTAAAAAACCCGTTTTGTGGTTCATTGCATAAAAAAATAGTTGGCTCGTAAAGCGTATTGGGCCTCAAGAGGCTTTTTCTATTGATAGTGTGGAACTACCGATAAATAGAGCGATTCCCCTCGCGCAGACTTCCACCTCAGATGGAGATTGAGAGTTTTACCTCTCGGAACCCATCGCCCATGCCGAGGAGACCCCTATCGCAAGGCTACCAACCTCGCGAAGGAACCAACCGTACATCTTCCCGCCGGGAATTGAGGCGTCGTTGTCGCGTAAAGGGTATCGTTCACACTCACAGAAAAGGTGTGTTTCATGCCCGATCCCGCTCACTCAAAGACCCGAGCAACGGCCGCCATTGCGGCCTCCGTTCTGACCGCCGGCACCGGTGCGGCCCAGGCCGCGATTCCAGTGCACAATGCGGGCGGCCTTTCCTCCTCTAACGTTCAGCAGAACCGCGCCCAGCGTTCTGACCGCGATGTGCGCCCCTCGGTGCAGGTCGAACAGGGCGCTGCCATCAACCCCGCGCGTTCCCAGAGCATCACCGTTAGCGGTAGTGGTTTTCTGGGCGAGGACGTTGAGAAGCATGGCATCGCCGTGTACGTCAGTGAGTACCGCAAGTACCCCCTGGCTGCCCTGAGCCGTGCCCGTGCGGTGACCATGACCCTCGTCCCCGTCTCCGATGTGCACGAGGGTAGCTTTAGCACCCAGCTCACCCTGCCTGCGGGAATCCTCGACCCCAACCAGCAGTACGTGGTGGCAACCGCCGTCGTCAACCCCGATCTCGGCTATTCCGTCGAAGACACCTCCTACAATTCCTGGACGCCCCTGGAGGTGCAGCCTGCGGATACTCAGGATGAGCCGCTCAATGCCCAGATCCTGTCGGGTCAGTTGGAAATTCCGCAGGAGCAGAACCTAATCGTCTACAAGGCCACCGGCCTGGGCGATGCGCAGGCCTTCGAGATCATGACCTCGATTTACGCCGTTGATGAGCAGGGCAATCGCCACGTACTGGCTGCCTCCCCGGCACGAGCCGATGTTGTCAACGGCACGCTTCTGGACGGCATCGAGGTACCCGGTGCGCGCCTAGCCGTTCTGCAAGATGTGCATCCCGATCTGCGCTACGTGCTGAACGTTGAAATTGCCCCTTCGGCTTCCCGAGGCCTAGCAGCTCAGAGCGTCGAGATTCCCTTCACCAATGGCTGGAGCGTTGCTGAGACTGCAGCCGCTGAGCCTGCCGACGAAGAGGTTGAAGAGGTTGAAGCGCAGGCGGAGGAGACCCCGGCGGCCCCTCGCCCCGCGACCTCCGAGCCGGAAGCTTCTGAGGCTTCCGTTGTTCCCGCTGAGGAACAGGACCCCGTGCTCCCGGAAACCGACCCTCGACGCCACTACGACCTGCCGCGTAACACTCGGTTCGACCGAGTGCGCGACGCCTCGGCAGATCGCGCGGGGGAGCAGGAGTCAGCCGAATCGACGAATCATTCATCCGTGGCCGTGGGTGCTCGCCTGCGCGTGGAAGAGACCGCAGTCCCCGAGAATGACTCGGAAAAGACGCTCACTTTCACCGGTGAAGGTCTCGAGGGGTCCGGCTCCGTTGCGCTGCAGGTGCACGCGCTGGATCCTAACGGTCGAACCGCCGGCGAGGCCATCGCCTCCGGGGACGCTCGTGTGGAGGACGGCTCCTTCTCCGCGCAGCTTCAGGTGCCGGGCAATGCCCTGAAGCCGGGTACGACCTACCGTGTAAGCGCAGTCTACGAGGATTCCCGAGGAACCGTGCAGATCGTGACCGGCGGCTTCACAGTGGAGCGTGACGGCGTGGATGCTTCGCGTCCTTCCGACTCGTTGCCTGCCGAGCAGACCGAAGCGCCGGCAACCGAGGAGCCAAACAACGGCGGCTCCGCTGCTGAAAAGCCGGCGGAGGAGAAGCCCTCGGCTACTCCCTCCGATAGCGCCCCGGCACCGGCCGAAGAGTCGAAGGAGTCCGCTCCTGCGGCTGTCGCATCCGAGGCTCCTGTGTCCTATGAGTCGGCTTCGCCCAAATCTGCTCCGGTTACCGAGGGCGCTACCGGCGGCGCTACCGACCGTGCCGGACAGAAGCCTCAGAAGGCTACGGCTTCGGCCTCCAAGGGTGAGCGTGAGCAGCTGGCTGCAACGGGTACCTCCGGGATGCTGACGATCAGCGCGGTAGGGTCGCTCTCTCTGGTTGCGGGAGCCTTCCTGACCCGCCGTGGCCGCCGTGATGTGCAACTCACTTCCCGGTCCTAAAAAGCTGATAAATACCCTCTCACAAGCCATAACGTGAGATAAGACGAGGGGATGCTTCTTTGTAACAAAAGAGGCGTCCCCTCGTCTTTAACTTTTTCTAAGGTTATACCTATAATTTAGAGTGCATTGACCGGCGGTACTGCCACTCTCTATGCCCCGCCCTCGCGGAGCAAAACGCGTTCTAAAACGCACATGGTCACCGATAAGAGAGGCCGCCTCCCCGCTCTCACTTCCGAACTTCTGGGCGTGGGGGATTGCACAACCTATCGCTCACTTACTCACTCACGAAAAAGGTGACCATGTTTACCACGCAGCGAACTGCTCGCGGCGCGGCCCTCGTAGCATCTGCAGCCCTCGGGCTGGGAGGTGCGCTGGCCCCTGCAACCTTGGCCCCCGCTTCCTTCGTATCATCCGCCCATGCACAGCCGCATGGTGCGTCTCCCTCTGCGAAGACTCCTGAACCCCACGCTACGAACGTTGATGTTTTCATCATGGATTTGCTAGGCCAGAGTGAGGATTACATCCTGATTGGTCTGGGCGGGGTGAAGTCTCTCGACCACGTGCAGGTGCGCCTTGTGGCAGTTACCATGGAGGGTCTGGAAGTTGCCTCGATGGTGGTCCCCGCCTCACAGCTGACCGTGTCGAAGAATGATGACGGCTACCTCGATGTGAGTATTCACCAGCGCCTGAATATCGAACAGGCCTATATGGTGGAGGTTACCGACCTTCAGACCGGCAACTCCTCTTTCGTTGAGCTGCGCCCCGAATACGGCGAGAGCGTTGAGGGTCTTCTCGCCTCACGTCAGAATCTTTTCTTCCCCGATACCCCGGGTGTGCAGCGTGCACCCATCGATGCGGTGAGCCCTACTCCCCATCCTGTGCCGAATCCCGAGCCTTCGGAGGATGAGCGAGAGGACCGTCCGCAGCCCACGGCCGCTCCGGCCCCGGCTCCGGTTGCCTCGGAGAGCGCCTCGCCGACCCCCTCCGCTACTGCATCTGAGAAACCCGGTGATGTGGGGGAGCCCCGTAGTTCCGAATCTACCACCGACGTTTCTGATACGCCCAAGCCCGAGGGCGACCGTATCCTGGTGCATAACCGCTCCTCGAATCAGGTCCCCGCGGAAACCCGCGAGGCCATTCTTGAGATTTCCACCGCGGAGCTGCGAGGCTCAAGCGATCTTCAGACGATTCGCACGCGCGTCAAGAACGTGGGGGAGAGCTCCCTGGGCTATGACGTTATGGTCTTCGAGATGCCTGCCGACGGGGGAGCCGTCGGCGCACCCCTGGCCACGACCCACGTGAGCCCCGAGCAGGTCAGGGACGGCGCGTTCTCGGCTGATTTGAAGGTCCCCGGAACCTCACTCGTTGGCGGTAAGCGGTACCGGGTGGTGGCGGTGGGGGGAGAATCCCCCGATGAGCTGAGGCTCATGGCAACCTCTGCCTTCAGCGTGAGCATTATTCAGCGCGCCAGCTCGGCGGATTCAACTGCAGACGCCAACAATCAGCCTAGGCGCACTGTGGTTCATTCTTCGAGTGAGCAGCTGCCGGCAGATATCTCCTCACCGAGTGATGCTTCACCCTCTGCGGTTGAATCTTCGTCGGCTCGAGGAATCGCTGGGGAAACCGTTCCCCATATTCCTTCGACAGATGTCGCTCTGAATCATGTCGCTCATACTCATGCCTCGGCTGCGCGGGCAACCCCGCAGGCTTATGCGGTCACGAGTAACCCCGTTACCGCATCGAATGTCACCCCGGTTATGTCGGGATACGCAGCCTTTATTGGCGGACGCACCATCGTGAATCTGATGGGGTATCAGGCGTCAGCGGGAAGCGCTGAGAGTGTTGCCCCTGCTGCACGGGAAGGTTCTCGCCTGAGCTCCGACGGGTTCTATACGCGAAGCACGAAAGCTCGCGGTGGTTCCGATTCTCAGAAACTGGAGGCAAGCGCTTCGGAAGATGTACCCCTGCCGGAGGGTACCGTGCCGCTGGGAATTGCGCTGGCCGGTTCGGTTGTCTTCGTGGGTAGCGCCGTGGTGGTGAACCGGTATCGTCGTCAGGCGGAGGTCTCTGCTGAAGCGGCGGCAACTGAGACGATGGACGCGAACGCATAGGCGCGGGGGAGCAGAGAATTTACCTCGAAGGGCGCCCCGTGGCGGTGATGCGCAGCATCACTGACCGCGGGGCGCCTTTGCATTATGTGAGATGTGTGTCGCATTATGCAATGGATTTTTATCAAATCTTGTATGGCGTGTAAATGATTTTGATGGTTTATAAGAGGTGGATTTGTGGGCCCCCGGCGCGAACGTTTATACGTTATAACACCGTGAGTGGCCTATGTTCAGGGCTTGAATTGGACACTATATGTCGTGCACCTGGGCTTTTATGGCGATTGAAATAATTGTTTGCGGGATATTCGACCTTCCCTCTAAACATTCGTATTTTTCGATAATGATGTTTTTAGAGGCGGCCATACAGTGTTTTACTCTGAGGTGCATATACTGCCTAACAATAAGCACGCAAATGCAATGAATTTAAAATCTTAATACTCGTGTTAGGCTGGGATGTAACCGATGTACCGGCACGCATAATTATTGCATTAGAGGGGCTTGTGGTGAGCTACTCCTTATCAGCAGGTTGTGCGTCCGCTTCGATTGAAATGGCACTATCATGATCACTCAACGACCTCGAACTTTCCGCGCCCTGACGCTTTCCGTTTTAGCAACTACGGGTATGTTTGTGTTACCCAATGCTTCCGCGGTGGAGGGAACCGGTTTTTCTGTCGATCAGCAGTGTATTATTACTATTCTCAATTCGGAGAATCCTCAGAATTGTCCCTCGCAAGATTTCAACCTTGAACTCGATACGCTTGAGGTTCTAATTCATTCTGTGGAACAGAACCGGGTGACCCTCAATCTGCAACCTCTCTACGAAGAGAAGTACATCAATGATTCGAGCCACTATCTCGTGGCCGTTCAGTACTACACCGTCTCCGGTAAAGCATCCGGAGAGGTAGTCACCTATACTCCCCAGCAGCTGAGCGCAGTGAAAGCCCAGGACGGCTCTACCCTTCTGACGCTCACGCTACCGAGTACGCCGAAGGAAGGCTACTACACCATCTCCGTACTCGACATGGACAGCTTCGATGAGGGATACGGGGAGTTCAAAATTACTGCCGGCTCGCTTATTCCCCATATCGTTCCTGCCGGTGACGGGGACGTCGACAGTGACTCGTCGGGAATCCGTCTTGACGACGAAACGCAGAATATCCTGGCTAAAGCGCGTGAAGAGGCCCGTCATCCGCAGCCCTCGATTTCGCTCACCCCGAAAGCAGCAAGCGGCCTGGAGCGCGGCACTCAGATCGTGAGCGAGGTACCCGGAGGCCTGACCGCCTCCCGAGACAACGCGAACCTGAACGCTCCAACGCTGAACGTTCGCTACGCCGAGCTGCGTTCTGACGCAGAGACGAAGCCCGTGACCGTTGTCGGAAAGAACCTGCCCGCCCGAGAGAACGGGTACGACCTGATGGTCCTTGAGACCGATATGCAGGGTAATCCCCGAGGCGATGCCGTCTCGTACACGCACGTGGACGCTGCACACATCACCGGAGGAGAACTCGAGGTGGCTGTTGGCGTTCCGGGGTCGCTTCTCAAGACCGATTCGGTCTATACCGCGTACCTGGTGTACGTCGATGAGCAGAACAACGACACCGCCGTGGCCTCGGTTCGGTTTAAGGTGAGTGCCGGGAAATCGCAGGATACCGCGGAATCCTCCGCCACCCGCCGCGATGAAACGGGCGCTACTTCAACGTCCACTACCGCGAAGAGCGATAACTCCGCGAGCGCCTCCTCTCATGCTTCTTCTAACGCAGCCGACGGTAGCTCGAACGCTTCCCGTTCTAGCGGGGCCGATTCCACCGCAACCCGTGAGAGCCAGGCGCGTGCCGAGCGCCGTCAGCAGGGGCTTCAGGCTCTGGCGCAAGCGCGCACTATGGCGCCCCAGACCAATGCATCCACCGGGCAGTCACCCCTGACCTCGGCATACGCCGCGGGGTCCGATACCGCAACGCTGAATGGGGAGGGTGGCGCCTCCGTAAAGAGCGGATCGGCATCTGCCGCGCAGCCCGTGACCCCTACCGACGGCGCCAAGGGACTAACCCCCACCCGTCAGACGGAGGGTAATTCCCGTTCCGCTGAGGTTAACGCCCCTATCTCTCAGGTGCACTCCGGATCGACCGCGGGGCAGCAGGAAGGCGTGAAAGCGGCGTCCTCTTCGGAACACGTTATGGAGGAAGCCTCTGACTATAGGGTGACCTTCTGGACCGTAGGACTGGTGGGATTGGGCCTGGTGACGGGCGCCGTATGGATGGCCATTCGGAGGAATACCTTCTCCCTGTCTCGGGTGTTCCGCCGGTAAGCATCTACGGGACTTGTTGACTCCCCGAGCGTAAAGACAGCGTTTAGGGGAGTCAAAATACCCTTGAGTGAATAAACCTCGGAGTTCATGGTAGGGTTGAGGAAGCCGATATATAGACGTGGACTCCTCCTTACCCTGACCCCACATCTCAGTAGTCGTATGGCGTGGATGCCACCGGATAGATACTCTGTCCAGGGCTCGGTCGATTACCCGGTGTGGGATTGGAAGAATAATCGAGGGTGGGAGCACCTCGTTAAACACCACGAAAAGACACATTGCATGAGCACATTATCTATAAAACGCCGTGTAGTTGCCGTTGCGACCCTTGCTGCGGGACTGCAGAGTGGGGTGCTTGCCCCATCCATGGCCGTCGATACTGTTGCCGACCCTACGCCCTCTTTACACGATGTCGCTGGAGTAGGCGACTCGGACGCCCCCATAACGCAACGTCGCGAGGGGGAATCGAACGTCGACTTCGATGACCCTAACGAGGGCGATATTAACCTGACCATTCACCGTGAGAACGGTGCTGCCCTGCTCGTTTGGTCGGGTTTTCCTCAGGGAATATCTGCCGAGAGCGTGCTGGTAGAAGTTACTTCGTGCACCTCGACGGAGGAATGCACCCACCGTTCTGTCTCCCCGACCGAAGGGGGTTCCCCCGGGGAAGTAGCGCTTCTGCTTGATTTGCCCGCTGAGGGAACGTTCTACGCCATCACCCTGACGGATGCGGCCTACGGTATCACACGCGTAGATTTTCTGACGCGAGATCGCGACACCCTGGTGGAGGTTCCCTCCGATCCTCGGTATTCTACTCAGCCGGGAGTTACCCCGCCCCACGGCGAGGATGCGTCATCGAAGGGCCCCTCGGCAACCGACTCCACACCGGTAGAGAAGAAAGACACCCCGGAGTCTCCCTCGCCGCAGCCCAGCCCCACGCATATTCCTTCTACCGTAGCCCCCACTCCTCAGCCGGTGGTGACCCAGTCCCCGAACATCACAAAGGAACCGGAGCATATTCAGCTGATTAGCTCCGAAAAGATCGAGGCTCAGGCAAGTAGGCAGAATCACCGAGACAGTCCTCGCCTGACAATCCAGAACTCCCAGGTTAACTCGAGCGATTCGGTAAAGCCCGTTACGGTGCGCGGCAAGAACTTTGCAACGAATGACAACGGGTATGACCTGATGCTCATGGAGCTCGACAGTGATGGGCGTACGGTGGGTGACGCCCTAGCTATTGTGAGGGTGAACCCTTCGGACCTCTCCTCCGGAAGCTTTGAGGCGGTGCTGGGTGTACCCGGCGCCTCCCTGCAGACCGGTCGCACCTACTTGGTAGTGGCAATAGACGCCACCAGCGGTGGAGATGTCCAGGTCAGCACGGTACGCTTCACCGTTTCTCGAGGAAGTAACAATACCGGAAATTCCCAGGGTGAAAGCGACGACACCTCCACTGATGATTCCTCGGATTCTTCATCCTCAGCAGTGGCTGGCACCTCTTCTGCGGCCCCCTCAACGGCCTCGAGCGGTGAGGAACAGAATGCCGTGAAAGTGGCTGGTGACGGGAATAAGACAAAGACCCGAGGCATACGTTCTGCAACCGCCCTGGCCGGGGACCGGAAGGACCCCACCATCTCTGTCGAAGAGGGGACGGAGGCCGTTGCCCGCCCCGCTGCCTCTTCTTCATCTGCGCTAGGCTACCGCACACGCGATGCACAGGATGAGCAGGCTACCGCTCATACGAGCGCGCCCCCAGAAACCGAGCCCGCTACCCAATCGCGACGGTCTTCGACGCTGGATGGTTCTCCCTCGCAGGTGCGTTCCGAACAGAAGGGCCGTGACGGGGTGAAGGCCTCAGAAGCCGACTTGGCCCATGGCATGATGGCCTCCTCATCCGCACTGGCCGTACTATTGGCCATCGGTGGTGGAATGGTTCTGGGCTCTTTGGGTATGACCTGGGCCCACTCCTCGCGCCGCAAATAAGGCTTTCAGGAGCCGAGGGTGACGGGGGTAAATTCCGGTTGCCGCCGGTGACTCGCCGGGCGTGGGCGCTCAGCAGTGCTGTCACCTCAACTGCTTTCGGGCCTCGAGTTTGCCCTCACCAGCCCCCGCTGTCTCACTCGATTTGAGTGGGGGAGCGGGGGCTTTTGTGGCTCATAAATTTGTGTGGGCCGGGCATTTTGTCCCGGGAATTTTTTACAATGGGAGCATGACTGTTTTGAATGTTCTCGCGACCTCTCACGGTACCGACTCTGCTGCCGGCCGTGAAGCCATCGCCCTGATTCGCGAACAGGTGCGTTCCCTGCTGGACCAGCGTACTGACGGCGTGGAATACCGCGTGCACGAGGCTTATGTTGATGTCGAATCGCCCAGCGTTGATGATGCCGCAGCCTCCCTGCCCAATGACGAGCCCTGCGTTATTGTCCCGATTCTGCTCTCTACCGGGTTCCATACCCAGGTGGACCTGCGCCGGGCAGCCCGCGCGAGCGGCATTGAACGTATAGTGATCGCTGAGTCTCTTGGTCCCGATTCCCGCCTTGCTCGCCTGGCTCGGACCCGCCTTGAAGAGGCCGGCTGGACCCCCGAGAACGGTTCCGTCGTGGTGCAGGGCGCCGCTGGTTCCTCCCGCGCCGATGGCCGCGCCGATATGGGGCGTGCCGCCGAGCTGCTCTCCGAGGCCTTGGGAACCCAGGTTCAGCACGGTTTTATCGCTTCCATTGACCCGAAGTTCCACGAGGTGGTGGCCAAGTATAAGCCAGAGTACGCCGCAACCTACCTGCTGGCGGAGGGTTTCTTTGCCGGTAAGATGCGCCGCGATGCTGAGGCAACCGGCCTGCCGGTGAAGGTCGCCGCGCCGCTGGTGAACGCACAGGACCCTGCGTCCGCCAGGGTGGTGGCCGAGTGCTTTGTCAATCGCATGGATGAGGCGCTTGCTGCCTAAGAACTATTTGGGCTCGTTCCGCGCGAAAGGCCTCCGCTTCCTCAAAGGAAGCGGAGGCCTTTCGTTAATTTGAATTGTCTATGAGCCGTCCGAATTAGTTGGCCAGCAGGTAGACGTCGCCGTCGCGAACCTCAACGGGGTACACGTTGAGAGAGTAGGAGGAGTCCGAGAGGCACTCACCGTTAGTCAGGTCGTAGACCTCCTTGTAGAGGGGGGAGGTGATGGTGGAGTGGCCGTTCTTCTCGCCGATAATGCCGCGGGCCAGAACGAGTGCCTGGCTGTGCGGGTCGAGGTGATCGCTGGCGTAGATGCCGTGCTTGGTCTTGTAGATGGCGTACTGATGGTTGTCGACCAGAGCGACTTCGCCCCAGTTCTCTTCAAGATCGGATTCGGCGCAGATGCGGACCCAGTTATCGGCCATGGGGTTTTCCTTTCGAAACGGTGTGTGTCGCGCGGAGGCGAGATCAATCACGGTTTGGACGTAATTGCGATTCACGTGTTCTTTGTTTGGAGTTTACCCTATGAAACCCACATTGGGAAATGGGGCGCGCGAGAAAGCTAAAGGTTATTTTCACCCTAAAATATAACCCTAAATTTTATAGATTAGCCTTACCTAAATCCACTGCCGCCGGTGGTACGTATACCCTCATCTGGGCTGTTATTCCGCGGAAGTTTTTCAGAATTTTTTCTCACAAAATGCTGATTTTGGCTACCCGTACCCTGCGCTACCATGTACGATGAAAGTCGTAGCTCGGAATCACCTTTGAGCACCTGAAGAAAACAACATAATCCCACACAAAAATGTTTCGTAATTTTCAGGAGTTGCAGAAGATAAGAGGTTTCGCGGGGCCTTGCGCTCCGTTGGTACGACCCCCTTATCTTGGCAAATCCGGGATTTCCGTGTTGCGGCATGTGCGCCGCAAATAAGTTACGGAACGAATCCCAGGGACATAATCGCCGCCCACGGCGAGGATGCAGAGCTATCGCATCGCAAACTAGGAAAGGAAAATCCATGTCGAACACCCCCCGCAACATTCTCGTTGTCGGTGCAGGACCCGCCGCATGGCGTTTTGTTCGCGCATACCACGAGGGCGCAGAGGCAGCCGGTCGTGCCGCAGACACCATCACCGTGCTGAACGATGAGCCCTACACCCCTTACGACCGCGTTGCCATTGAGCAGCTCTTCAAGGACCCCGAGAAGGATCTGACCCTCGGCGATCCGGAGCTGTGGAACGCTGAGAACATCAACCTGGTCAACAACTGCCATGCCGAGAAGCTGGACCGTAACCGTCGCGTCGTCACCGACACCGAGGGTAACGAGTACCCCTACGACGTTCTGATTTTTGCAACCGGTTCCCGCGCGGTTCGCATCCCCATTCTCAACTCGGACGCAGCACACGTCTTCCGCACCGTCGATGATGTGAAGAACATGGTTTCCGAGGTCAACCGCCTGCAGTCCACCCTGGGCCGCGCACCCCGCGGCATCGTTGTCGGTGGCGGTCTGCTCGGTCTCGAGGCTGCTGAGGGCCTGAAGGAACTCGGCGCGGAGCCCACCATTCTGGACGTGGCTCCCTGGCTGCTCTCCGTCGAGGTGGACCAGGGCGGCGGTTACGCCGTGAACGCCCAGATTAAGGCAACCGGCATTGATATTGAGACCGGCGTGTTCATTTCCGGTATCAACAAGGATGCCGACGGTAACGTCGTCTCCGTCTCCATCGCAGACTCTCCCTCCGAGGACGCAAACATCCGCACCCTGCCCGCCGACATGGTGGTCTTCGGTGCCGGTATTCGCCCCAATGACGAACTGGCTCGCGCCGCCGACATGCACATTGGCGAGCGCGGCGGTATCGTCGTCAACGACGCCTGCCACACCTCCGACGAGCACATCTGGGCTATCGGTGAGGTTGCTTGCGTGCTGGGCCGCACCTGGGGTCTGGTTGCGCCGGCTAACGCTATGGCCGACGCAGTGGCAGCCAACCTGCTCAACGACAACGAAGAGGCAAAGGTCGAGGAATTCGACATCGCCACCAAGCTGAAGTTCTCCGGCGTTCAGGTGGCTGGCTTCGGTGACCGCCGCGGTACCACCGAGGGCTGCCTCGAGGTTCTGTTCGCTGACCCCGCTCGCGGCATGTACCAGAAGATCGTGACCAGCGGCGACGCCAAGACCCTGCTGGGTGGCGTGTTCGTCGGTGACACCGCCCCCTTCGACTCCCTGAAGCCCCTGCTGGGTCGCGAGCTGCCCGCCGAGCCGAACGTCTACCTGACCGCAGCTGGCGGCGGCGACGGCATCCCCGACACCGAACTGCCCGACGACGCAATCCTGTGTTCCTGCAACAACATCAGCTTCGGCACCGTGCGTGAGGCCATCGTTGACGGTAACCACGACGTGGCATCCCTGAAGGCCTGCACCACCGCCGGTACCCAGTGTGGTTCCTGCGTGCCCATGCTGCAGAAGACCCTCGAGCAGCAGATGAAGAAGATGGGCCTGACCGTCTCCAAGGCCCTGTGTGAGCACTTCGACTTCTCCCGTGCGGAGCTGGCCGAGGCCGTGCGTCTGACTAACCTGGACGACTTCGACTCCGTGATTGCTCGCTTCGGTCACGGCGGCGACGGCTGTGCCATCTGTAAGCCGACCGTTGCATCGATTCTCTCCTCCTTCCGCAACTCCTACGTGCTGGACTCCGGCCGCGGTGGTCTGCAGGAGACCAACGACCGCGCACTGGCGAACATGCAGAAGGACGGCACTTACTCCGTCGTCCCGCGTATTCCCGCCGGCGAGATTCCCGCCAAGAAGCTGGCCGTCATCGCCGAGGTTGCCGAGGAGTTCGGCCTGTACACCAAGATCACCGGTGCACAGCGTATCGGTATGTACGGTGCCCGCCTCGAGCAGCTGCCCTACATCTGGGAGCGCCTGGTCGACGCCGGCTTCGAATCCGGTCAGGCCTACGGTAAGTCCCTGCGTAACGTGAAGTCCTGCCTGGGCTCGAGCTGGTGCCGCTTCGGCGTTCAGGACTCCGTCGGTATGGCAATCCACCTGGAGAACCGCTACCGCGGCCTGCGCTCCCCGCACAAGTTCAAGTTCGGTGTCTCCGGTTGTAACCGCGAGTGTGCCGAGGCTCAGGGCAAGGACGTCGGTCTGATTGCAACCAGCAACGGCTGGAACCTGTACCTGGGTGGTAACGGTGGCGCAACCCCCGCCCACGGCCGCCTCTTCGTCAAGGACGCTTCCAGCGAGGACGTCGTGCGCTACATCGACCGCTACCTGATGTACTACATCCGTACCGCGGACAAGCTGCAGCGTACCGCTCGCTGGCTTGAGGACCTGGACGAGGAGCACGGCGACGGTCTGGCACACCTGCAGTCCGTCCTCATCGAGGACTCCCTGGGTGTGTGCGAGGACCTCGAGCGCGACATGCAGCGTCACGTGGATTCCTACGAGGACGAGTGGGCCGCAACCCTGAAGGACGAGCGTCGTCTGCGCCGCTTCCGCGCCTTCATCAACGAGCCCAACGGCAGCGACGAGGCATCGCACCTGTTCGTGCTGGAGCGCGAGCAGATTCGCCCCGCAACCCCCGAGGAGATTGCGGCTGTCAAGGCTGGCGAGTCCAACACCGTTCTGGTGACCGGTACCAAGATTCCCGTGGGTAAGCCCAGTGACCTCAACCCGGTTCCGGCAGCCTAGTATGGGCCCGAAGATTCCGCCGTTCCCGCCCCGCGAGTTCGCCACGATTGACGAGGTGCTCGCGGGCGGGGCGCCCGGTCACAGCCTGGATGACAGCGTGACCGAGCGCGGTATCGCCCTGCCCGGTGAGCGCGCCGAGCACCCCGGCAAGGTCTACATTGTCGGTGGCGGCCCCGGCGCCGTCGACCTGCTGACCCTGCGCGCTGTGCGTGCCCTGGGTGAGGCGGACGTGGTCCTGCTGGATCACCTCGCCCCGCAGGAATACGGCGAGTACGCCCCCAACGCCCTCATCGTCGATGTGGGCAAGGTGCCCGGTAAGCACGCTGTTCCGCAGTCCCGCATCCAGCAGCTCATGATTGACTACGCGCTTTCGGGTAAGACCGTGGTGCGTCTGAAGGGCGGCGACCCGTACGTGTACGGTCGCGGCGCCGAAGAGCTGGATGCGTGCATCGCGGCGGGCCTTGAGGCCGAGGTGATTCCCGGCATCACCAGCGCTATCGCCGTTCCCGGACGTGCTGGTATCCCGGTGACCCTGCGCCGTGTGTCCTCGATCTTCACCGTGGTATCCGGCCATTCGGGTCTTTCTGAGGATGACCTGGCCGCAGTCGAGGCAACTCTGCGTGCCTCCGGCACCGTGGTGTTGCTGATGGGCGTGCGCACCCTGCCCGATACGGTGGCGTCTCTGCTCTCTCGTGGGATTGAGGGCGAGATGCCGTTGGCGACCATCGAAAACGGGTTCTCCGAGAACGAGCGGGTTACCGTGACGACCCTGGAGAATGCGAAGGCCGATTGCGCCCGAGTGAAGCCGCCCGCCATCACCGTGATTGGCGAGGTCGTGTACTACGCCCGCGATGATCAGAACCGTTTCGTGAGCGAGGTTCACGAGCGTCTGCGTGAGCGTTCCACCTCGTAACGTTCCGCTGTGTTCATGCTCCGTTTGTACTCCCGGTGCGATGCCCGCCGCGGGGGAGGAGCGTGAGGCATCAAGGCGTAGCCCCGCGTCCCTGGTTTTCCTAGTTGCCAGGGATGCGGGGCTATCGTCATGTTTGGAACGCACGCGTGGGCCGGCTGCCGGACTGGGGGGGGGCTTAACACGGGCTTCCGTTCGCTCGGCATAATTGGCCGTGCAATTGGTTGCGTCACAATCGTCACCGGCGCAGACGGAAGGCACAGGCTAAAGGTCCAGATGAAGGGCGGGGCGGGTATCAGGTGAATTGATACCCGCCCCGCCCTCATAGCGTGGAAGCAAATCGGCCAGCTCGGTCTAGACTCCGGTACCGGAATATGAGCCACCGGAGGAACTCGAAGAGGAACCACCGGAACCGGCGAAAATCTTCTTGAAGCGTTCGCTGTATTCAGACCTGAAGAATTCCGCGCTGGTCACGTTCCACTTACCCTGGTCAAAGACCAGAATCACGGGAACCTGAATCGTGCTTGCCTCCTGAACCTGGCTCGAGCCGTTCTGATAGGTCGTAAACTCGCTCGCCCAGTCTTCGCAGGGGAAGGACACCGCGCTCAGCTCAGTCGAGGCGTAAGCGCGCGTCCTGTACTCCGAGAGAATACTCATCTTATTCTCGTAGCCCTTGACCCAACCGCCCTTAGAATACAGGGTGTGGACGTTGAGAAGCTCGGCGCTGAGCTTGGTATCGTCTTTGTTCATGAGGTTGATAGCGTACTCAATCGTGCCGGTACGCATGAGGTAGACGTAAGAACTCTGATAGGCGCACAGGGTCTTGTAGGCACCCTCGAGGGTGTTGGTGCGCCGCGCCGTCTGATCGATGACCGGGGTGGGGACGTTCTTCGCGGGGGAGGTATCGGTGGCCTCGACGTACTTGTTCGACAGCTCCTTGTACTCGTACTTCAGGGGACCGAGGTACTTGTCACTATCCTTGAGGTATTCATCCTCGGGGATGATTCGGGTGCTGCCCGAGGCGCTGGAAGAAGCCGAAGCGGACGCGCTGTCGGAAGAGCTGGGAGAGGTGCTGGGAGAACCGCTGGGCGAGTCAGTGGGGGAAGCCGACCCGTCGGCAAGCGGACGGACATCCTTGGCGCATCCGGCCAGGGCAAGAGCGGCAAGGCCAATACCGCCCAGAAGGATATTGCGTCGGCTGGGTGCTTGATTGAGGAAAGACATCGTGGCCTCCTGATGTAGGCCCGCGTGGTGCGGCGTTTGTGTGTACGCCGGTATTGCGGGGGTCCTGTCGTATGGTGCGCGGTACGGATATACCCGGATGCTCGGCCCCAAAACCTCGGTGCGAGGAACGCGGGGGAGCATCCGGGTTCGACTATAAGTGACCCGTTTGAAAGGTTCGTCAAAAAACCCTGAACGTTATCTTTAAGTGCACGCTAACCCGAAGTCTGGGAGGAACAGATGCTGAACCTACCCGATGAGAATCACCCGGAATCAAGCGGCCCTAGACACCGGCGGGTCCGTGAGAATCGCCGGAGCTGCCGGAAGAATCCGAACCGGTTCCTAGACGCTCGTTCATGTAGGGGACGCTAATCCTCCACCACTTACCCTCGGCGAAGAGCATGACGTGCGGCGTGGAAGTCTGCGTGACGGCCGGGACCTTCCGCTCGGTGCCGTCAGGCTGGTGAACGGCGGTGACTGAGTACTCGGCATCAACATAAATCACCACGTACCCGTCGCCGTCCTTCACCGCACCCACCGGCTCCGTCTTCTGCATCGAAATGCTACAGGTGAACTCCATGTACCAGCCCTTCTGCTCGTAGAGTTCCTTGACCGCGTTAATCTCAGCGATTGCACTTCGATCTTCTGGATGGATCAGCTCCACCGCCTGAGATGCGTAGTGTCCATCCTTAAGCGTGGTGATGAGGGCGCTATAGTACGCACGCAACGTCTCGTAGGCACCCTCGAAAGTCGGTTCGTCACGGTGGGGAACAGTCTTGAGGGGCTTGGGCACGTTCTGCGCCGGGGCGGATGAAGTGGCCGGCTGATACTCGCCGGTGTACTGGCCGGTCAACTTCAAAGGGCCCGGATATTTTTCCCAACCCTCAACGAGTGCATCCTCAGATTCCGGGACGCGCGGGGTGGGTGCGTGGTTGTATTCGTGATAGGGGTGGTTCGCGCGGGACAAACCAGGATGCGTAACCGGAAGGCCGGAAGGTGCCTTGGGCGTGCTCTGCCGTTGGGACGGAGCGCACGCATGAATCAACGATGAAACCGCGGGATGTGCGCCGTTACGGCTTGCACTAATCCAGCTCGTGCAGGTCTGGAACCGTCAGCTTTGACGGGTTCCTCATGACAGAAGCCCTAGAATCATCATCGATGCATATATGGGTTATTTTATATTAATTGAGTTCAAAATGAATGAAATTAAGCCCTGGTAATTCCTGGGAGAATTTTGAGCCCAGATGGCGGCAGTAGATTCCAAGGTGTCGAGATTGCATCACGATGACGGGAGTAGGGGAGGTGACAGGTGGGTGTGAAGCACATTGGAGAACATGATTTATATCACATTTAAGACCTGGAACCTCTGGGGGAGTGACTAAATTTCTGGCAATGAGACAGGGTGAGTGGGACGCGCAACTCTCCCTTGGGAGGGTCTGGAATCTATTGAATGGGCGAAGAAAACGGGCTAATTAGCCAAGGAAAATCGCTCCGCAATCCCCGAATATGCACTCTATTCACTCGCTATACATCACCCCGTGGGTCGCAAGAATTAGTTCCCACACCGGGGGTGGAGGGGCGAAAAAATTCGCGAGATGAATATCTAGTGGACGAGTCTTCTTCTCAACCCAATATCTTGTGGTTGCCCGAAAGGTGCTTTCAAAAATTCGATGCCAAAATTCAAAACCAACTTAAAGCCACAATGCGTCGATGCAAAAACATACATTGGGTGACACATCCGAGTACGCGGCTCGCGGGGGTCTATTAAGGACCCTTGGGGCTCGGAAACTCGCGGAAGAGTGACCCGTCTATTCCCTGGACCCTGTGGGGACAGTAGGGGAGTGAAGGCGTTCAAACCCACACCGATCGGGGTTGCATTCGGAACCAAAAGCCACATAAACTATTAGTGTTTGCAACGACCCGGCCATCACCGGCGAGCA
>ERZ773046.591-NODE-591-length-22755-cov-7.484229_pt1 | contig 22755 bp, 20 predicted proteins | sample MGYA00580634_ERZ773046 | MGnify/ENA primary metagenome ERZ773046 (study PRJEB29015, sample SAMEA2738127) | human oral metagenome | biome: human oral; feature: human-associated habitat; material: saliva | place: China | collected 2159 ... | reverse complement strand
AAGTTCTTGAACTTCAAAAAGAATACGTTAACTTCGATTAATGTCATTAACCTTGTAACCTAGTTGCAAGGTTTTTTGCTACATTTTAGAAAAGTATGATCTTATAAAGTTCACTTTTCAATGAGTCAGAGGCATGATATAATAAGAGAAACAAATAGAATAAGAGAGAAATCATGTCTAAAGAAATTGATATTGAGTATTACCACCAGCTAGCCTTGCAAAAGCAAAAGGAGCATCGAAAAGTTTTAGCCAATTTAAAGAAAAAGCCACCAAAAAATCTAGATAAGATAGCCCAGCAGATTCACCAAGAAGTCTTTGCGGAGATTGATTGTACGGCCTGTGCTAACTGTTGTAAAACATTGGGTCCTGACTTTAAAGAAGCGGATATTACACGAATCGCCAAGTATTTTAAGATGAAATTACCTGCTTTTGAAGCAGAGTTTTTGCAGGTAGATGAAGATGGGGACAAGGTTTTCAAATCTATGCCCTGTCCCTTTTTAGGAGGAGATAATCTCTGTTCCATCTATGAAGTTCGTCCAAAGGCCTGTCGAGAGTTCCCCCATACAGACCGTAAAAAAATTCATCAAATCAACCATTTGACAATTAAGAATACCTTGACCTGCCCAGCAGCCTATCTATTTGTTGAGAAATTAAAGGATAAGTTATAGAGATTTGCGGCTTTAAATCTTGTACAAAGATTACAGGATAAAAATTCTCATAATAACTAGAAATATGAAGGGAGAACTCTGTGCCTAGACCGAAAACAAAAGAGGAGCTAATGCTGGCCTCTAAGGAAAACTATGAAAAGCTTAACCTCTTCATCTCTCAATTAAGTGAAGATGGGCTACAGACTCCATTTGATTTTTCAAGAGACCCAAAGAAAAAAGAAGCTCACTGGAAAAGGTATAAAAATCTACGGGATGTCTTGATCCATCTTTATGAATGGCATCAGTTACTTTTGACTTGGGTTCATTCTAATCAAAAAGATCACGAAAGACCTTTTCTCCCTGAACCTTATAATTGGAAAACTTATGGAGAAATGAATGTCGCTTTTTGGAAGAAGCACCAGAAAACGTCCTTAGAAGAAGCGACCAGACTCCTAGAACAATCACATAGGGAGGTTTTAGAGTTGATAGAAGTTTTTAGTAATGACGAACTCTTTACCAAAGGTGTCTATAAGTGGACGGGAGGGACAAGTCTAGGTTCCTACTTTGTCAGTAGCACCTCCAGTCACTATGATTGGGCTCTGAAAAAACTCAAAGCTCATCGGAAGAATTGTAAGGGATAGCTGGCCTATTTGAAATAGAAAGAATGAGTTCTTTTAAACGTAATACTCTTCGAAAATCAAATTCAAACTGCGTCAACGTCGCCTTGCCGTACTCAAGTACAGCCTGCGGCTAGTTTCCTAGTTTGCTTTTTGATTTTCATTGAGTATAAGATAAAAGCAAAGGGCTACCAAGTGATGGAGCCCTTTTGAGTTATACAAGAGAATTACCATGCAAAAGCTGTCGTTGGAGCATTGAGCGCTTCTAACCATTGTTTATTTTTCGCAGGGCAAAGAGTTACGGATATACCTGTCATATCCAGACTGGTCATAAATGTTCCTGATTTTATAAAGGTAATAGTGATTCCTTCAATTTCTAAGAGTTGAAGGAGATCGTTGATAAATATGCCCATTTCTAGGTTGCTAGTAGTGCCTAGATTATTTACAAGCAATATAAATTGATCACCCTTTTTCCAATGATAGTGCAATCTTAATTTACTTATAATTTCATTTGCAAGGATTTCCGATGATTGAAATGGGACGATACGATAACCTTCTTCGCCATGTATCCCAATACCATAAGAAATATTTCCTTCTTCCAAGTTAAATAGTGGAAGGGTGGCTTGGGGGAGACTAGCAGATTTCGTTGCAAAGCCAATTGTTGCGATTTCGGGAGCAAGTTCATGACCTAAATCAGTTAGTTGCTCTATGTCGGCACCATTTTGAGCTGCATATCCTAGAACTTTATGAAGTAAAATAGTCCCTGCAAGCCCTCTTCCTCTAATTTGAAATCTATTGTGAGGTTCAATAGAAATATCGTCGTGTGCTAGACTATAGCCGACCTTAATTCCTTCTTGCCTAGCAGTATTAATGGCCCAGCTAAATTCTTTGATGTCTGCTTCGAAATTTTTTACAATGATGAAGACACCGTGACCATTGTTTAAAAAACGAATGGACTCTAAGATTTCAGTTCTTGTAGGAGGAGTAAATAATTGGCCATAGATAGCAGCAGTAAGCATTCCTTCTCCCACATATCCAATATGAGCGGGTTCGTGACCTGAACCTCCACCCGACAATATTGGAACCTGATGAGGATTGCGATTTTTTTGATAGACTAATGGTAAGGTAGGGTGTTTTTCTAATTCAGGATGACTGCTGACAGTTGCTGAAATGTAACTTGAAATAATTTTTTGTTTATGATTTGAAATAAATGTCATTGTGGTCTCTTTCCAATAATTGTCATGATTAGAAAGTCTGGTTGTGGAACTGGACTTTTTTTATTGACGTAAGCCTTCACGATTTCTGCTAGAGCATGTGAATGATAGTCTAACAAAAAACAAGTATAAGCAGATGAATCGATATCAATCTGCCCGTATTCTCTTAAAATTTTTGATACAAGCAAGCGACAGTAGCTGATAAAGTGGTCATAGAAGTTATTTTGCCCTTGAATATCAAAAAGTTGAATATAAAAGTCACGCTCTTGTTCGAAATAAAGAAATAATTCTTGTAATAGTTTTTGGCCTGAAATGAAGTCCAAGTTATTGGTGATATACTCGGTTAAGTCATTTTCAAATATCCAGTCTAGCAGTTCATATTTGTCAAGAAAGTGATTATAAAAGGTCTGTCTACGAATGCCAGCTGATTCCATGATATCTACAATAGAGATTTTATCAAATTCTCTAGTAGCTAATAGGTCTCTAAATGCCTTGGCAATTCGTTTTTTTGTAATGAGTGATGATGCCATAGGAAACCTTTCTTTTACTTACTTCATTTTACCAAAAAAATGTTTTAAACGGGTTTAAAAGGGGACAAATAATAGAATCTGTCCCTTATCATCCAGCGATAAAAAATATATAATGAAAGCGAAAACAAAGGTAGATGCCGAAAGGAGTTTCTCATGAAAAAAATTATAAATGAACCGACACAAGTTGTTGATGAAATGTTGCAGGGATTGTCATTCATGCATGATGACTTGGTAGAACGCTTAGATGGTTTTGACGTTATCGTTAGAAAGGCAGAAAAGACAGGAAAAGTTGGACTCATTTCAGGTGGAGGTTCAGGACATGAACCAAGTCATGCTGGATTTGTAGGAGATGGAATGTTGTCTGCTGCCATTTGTGGAGCAGTCTTCACTTCACCTACTCCGGACCAAATTTTAGAAGCCATCAAGGTGGCTGATGAAGGTGCTGGAGTTTTCATGGTCATCAAGAACTATTCTGGTGACATTATGAACTTTGAAATTGCACAAGAACTTGCTGAAATGGAAGGTATTGATGTAGCAAGTGTTGTAGTCGATGATGATATTGCTGTTGAAAATAGTCTCTATACCCAAGGGCGTCGTGGTGTTGCGGGTACTATATTAGTCCATAAAATTTTGGGTGATGCGGCTCGTTCTGGTAAATCATTATCTGAAATGAAGGACTTGGCTGATAAACTTGTCTTAGAAATTAAAACAATTGGGCTAGCCTTGTCTGGAGCAACCGTTCCTGAGGTTGGTAAACCAGGATTTGTTCTAGAAGATGATGAATTTGAATATGGAGTTGGTATTCACGGTGAGCCAGGATATAAAAAAGAGAAAATGCAACCTTCAGCACAATTGGCCTCAGAATTGGTTGAAAAATTATCTGAAGGTTTCCAACTTAAAGCTGGTGAACGTTATGGGCTTCTCATCAATGGTTTAGGAAGCACCCCTCTTATGGAGCAATACGTATTTGCAAATGATGTGGCTAAATTACTCCATGAAAAAGGTGTTGAGTTGGCATTTAAGAAAATTGGAAACTATATGACATCAATTGATATGGCCGGCTTGTCATTAACATTGATTCGATTGGCAGATGATGAATGGTTGGATGCTCTAAATGCACCTGTTACTACACCAGCTTGGTAAGACTCAAGGAGGAAATGTCGCATGAATGCTGAACAAGCTCTTGAATGGATGAAGCTTTTTAATGAAAAGATTCAAGAACAGAAAGATTACCTTAGTGAGTTAGACACTCCTATAGGAGATGGAGACCACGGAGGAAATATGGTGCGTGGCATGGCTGCAGTTATGGAAAACTTAGAAGGAAAGCAATTTGAAACCAGCAGTGATGTTTTTAAACTTGTCTCAATGCAACTACTGAGTAAGGTAGGCGGTGCTTCTGGTCCCTTGTATGGCTCTGCTTTTATGGGCATGGCCAAGGCTGATTCAAATTCGAAAATAGAGGAAATCTTACAAAGCGGTTTGGATATGATTGTCAAACGTGGGAAAGCAGAAGTTGGAGAAAAGACAATGGTTGATGTTTGGACTCCTGTTATTGCTGCCTTGTCTGCTGGTCAATTGACTCAAGAGGTTATTGATAAGGTAGTGAATGCTACCAAAGATTTACTTGCAACTAAAGGAAGGGCATCTTATGTAGGAGAACGTTCTCTTGGACATATTGATCCTGGATCATTCTCATCAGGATTACTCTTTACTGCTCTTTTAGAAACTGGGGTGGTTTAATGGGAAGTATTGGTCTTGTTATCGTTTCACATTCCAAACACATTGCAGAAGGTGTCGTTGAACTGATTAGTGAAGTAGCTAAAGATGTTCCGATTACTTATGTAGGAGGAACCGAAGATGGAGGAATTGGAACAAGTTTTGATCAAGTAGATAGGGTTGTTTCCGAAAATCCAGCAGATACTTTATTAGCTTTTTTTGACCTAGGTTCTGCTAAAATGAACTTAGAAATGGTGGCTGATTTCAGTGATAAAAGTATCATCATCAACAGAGTTCCAATTGTAGAAGGTGCCTATACTGCAGCTGCTCTTCTTCAGGCTGGTGCAGAACTGTCAGTTATTCAAACACAGTTGTCGGAGCTTGAAATCAATAAATAAGGAATTTTACTATAACTCTTTTTATAGGTGGGCTATTGATTATCTCAACTATCAAATTTTAAGTAAATAATTTCAAAATCAGAAAGGGATTGCTTTGGGCAGTTCCTTTTTAATGTAAAAGGAGTGGAATCATAGCGTTTCTAAATTGTTAATACTCTTCGAAAATCAAATTCAAACCACGTCAACGTCGCCTTGTCGTACTCAAGTACAGCCTGCGGCTAGTTTCCTAGTTTGCTCTTTGATTTTCATTGAGTATAATAATTCAAAACTGATTGTGATAGGACTATTCTAGCTTTAGAATCCTTCAAAAATTAAAATTTAAGGTAATCAATGGTTTAGAATAGTGCAAAAACATTTAGTTTATAGGGATTCTAGTCCCAGAATAGCATAGATATTTATGAAGTTGAGTTATTCGATAGTTAGGATTGTTCTATTCTGAAAGATTTGAGCTGTCAATTGTATAGGATAGTATTTCCACGAGTGGATGTTTTTTATCCAAATAACACTATTTTTGAACGGAAACGTGACTCTTTTACAGATAAAGAGAAAAATCTGATATAATGGAGTGGAAAAGAGCAATTAAAAGGAGACATCATGGATAAAGAAAGACAATTAAGATTTTCTTTTCGTAAATTAGCTATCGGATTGATATCTTGTGGTATTGGTTTGTTTTGGACGGGCGAGGTTTCGGCTTATGAGCAGAAGGCAAACATAACTTATCAGTATGTAACCATTAATGAATTATCTGAACAAGAAAAAGAACAAATCGTTTTATCCCTACCTGATAAGGTGACAGAGAATGCTACATATTATTTGGTTTATAAACCTGTAAAGCAGACTAATGAACAAAGTCTGCCAAAAACGGGTAATGATAACTCTAATCTAGTCAGTTTATTGGGACTTGGTCTTATTGTAGTAGCGGTAAGTGTAGGTCGTCGTAATAAAAAGACAGTATCATCAATACTTATTTTAGGGACAACCCTAACCGCTACTTCTGTATCAGCTATTACAGTTCACACTTTAGAAAACTATGGTAAGACAGTAACTCTTTCAGTTGGATCCGAACTTCCAAAAGAACAACTTTCTATAGCAGGGTATGAATTTGTAGGCTATATTAAAGGGGAGGCATCTCCTGTTCTAGCACCAGTCATATCAACATCTGAAACAAGTACAAGTGTTTCTCCACTGCAAACTGCAAACAAATCTGAATTAAGCTTTATTGATAAAACTACTGTTTCAAATTCTGTTCAGCAGGAAAAAATAGAAACAGTGGTTAAGGAGAGAAAAGAATCTCTACCGTTTTCAAAAGAATTAATCTATGATGATACATTAGAGGTTGGGAAGGAAGAACTAGTACGAGAGGGAACCGAGGGCATTCAAATAGTGAATGTAACGAGTGTGTTAAAAGATGGAGTTATTATATCTTCTTCAGAAGAAATAATCTCAACAGTTGCCCCTATAAATGAGCTAGTTAGGGTTGGAACAAAACAAGTCATTTCTTCCGATAATGAAGATAAGCCTCAATCAAATACAGAAGCAAATGATCTTCCTGCAAAAGAAAATGTAGAGAAAGGAAAAACACCAGAAGTTATACCTGAGCAACCAAAACCTGATTCAAAACCTTCGGCAGTTGAAGAAACAGTTATTTCAGAAATAAAAGAGGAACAACGCATAAGAGAAGTTAGACGTGATGTCACTAACTTTGAAACTCTTTACCGAGATGATGACACTTTAGCAGAAGGAACAGAAATCGAAGTTACTGCTGGAAAAGTAGGCTATACTGTCGTTACTGTAACAGAAATCGTTCGTGATGGACAGGTCGTTTCATCAAAAGAAGATGTGAAAGAAATCGTACCACCTGTAAATCGTGTGGTAACAAGAGGAACAAGAAAACAATCCCAGACTAGAACAATTACAAATCCTACAAAAGTTGTAAATGTCAATGAAGACGGAGTAGATATGGGGGCAAATCCGAGCAATGATATTTATTATCTCAAGACTACTCAAAACTCGGAAGAAAAATCCGTTTTAGAAAATGGTGATACAGTGATAACTCCTGTGGTTACTAATATGTACGCAAAGATTCAAACCCAAGAAAAAGTCATAGCTGTTGACGAAGACGGACATCCTATTGAGAATACAGATGGATATACATTCCTACGGGAAAGTATTGATAAGAAGCGTGAAGTAGCTGCTGATGGCGTTGTCACGATTACTCAGATTAAAACAAGAACTTACAAACAAAAAGAAATTAAACCAACTGAGAAGCCTGAAGCAGATGGTGATGGAAGTTATATCAAGTCTCTTGAAGCCAACCATATCGCAAAAGATGAGGAAACGGGCATTGAATTTGTAGATAATCAAATTATTATTTCAACACGAGATGGTATCTCTAAGGAAGAAGTGGAACGCTTAGCGTCTAAGTACAAAATGGGCATTGTAGGTCACTTGATAGAAGCTAATTACTACCAGCTAGAACTCAGTCAAGTAAAATCTTACTTAGAACTGAAAAAGTTGGTGGAAGATTTGCATCAAAATCCAATGGTAAGAACTGTTGAGCTCAACAATGTGCAGGTGTATGATACAAAAAGTGATAAAACGGATATGGCAGTATCTACAAAACAGGAAGTAGGACACACTCACGCAGTAGAGGCTTCTACTAAATCAGAATTAGAAAAACCAAACGACCCATTTGGTGATGACATGGATGGTTGGGATGAGGAAAATCCTTCTGGAGATAACTGGGGATTGGAAGTCATCCGAGCAAGACAAGCGTGGAAATTACTTAAAGATGAGAATAAAGGTGATATTGTTGATAAAAATATAGTGATTGGAGTTGTCGAACCTTATATTCAGACCTATCATGAAGATTTAAATATTGTGGAGAATGTTTCGCTGGAAAAGCATCAAAGGAGTATAGAAGAACTTCGCAAGATGAATAAGGACAAAATAAGAGATGCAAAGCATGGGATGCATGTGGCAGGAATTATAGGTGCGAAGAAAGATAACGGCATTGGTATTGTCGGTGTCGCTCCAAATATTAAAATTTTAGACGATTCCCTAGAAGCTTCTTCTGAGTATCTAAGCATTGAGAAAAACGAATTTAATAAATTTTCAACTATGGAAGAATATTTTATATTTTACAGACAAATTTTTGTGGGTGGAGCAAAAATTATAAACTATAGCCGTGGTTACACACCTGATTCGGGTATAACATATTCAGCTAGCAAAGGTAATGCAAAAGCTCAGCAAGATATAAAGGATCTTGCTAGAGATACGGCGGTATTTTTTGAGAAATTACTAGAGAAAAAAGATTTTTTGATAGTGACAAGCGCTGGAAATGATAATAACATTAAATATAAAGAAAATAGCAAAAAGGATTTTGGATATGAATACGAAAAAGGGGAAAGTGCTGATTCCAATTGGATTGATTCGCAGTGGAATTCCGATTTGAATGCTACCACTCCTGAAATTAGTCAGGATGTGTATAACCGTATTATCGTTGTCGGAAGTATAGATAATGAAAAAGTAGATGGAAATTATAAACTATCTTCATTCAGTAATACTGGTGCTCGTGTTGATGTTGTGGCTCCTGGTGGTAAATCAAACGGAAAAGGAATATATAGCTCGTCAATTAACAGTCGCTACACAAGAAAAGAAGGCACCTCCATGGCTGCTCCTTATGTGTCAGGAATTGCAGCTTTGGTTTGGTCAGCTAATCCGAAATTAACAGGAGAACAAGTGAAAAATATTATTATCCGGTCCGCCAGTGGTAGATATTCCGAAGTTCATGATAATCTTAAATACCCGATTGCAAACGCGGAGGAAGCTGTTAGGCTAGCTTTAAATATGAGAGAATCTGACTCTATCGGTACAATTAGAAACTATTATCCAACTGACAAATGGAAAGTAGTTCAAACCATTGATGGTGTTGATTTTCACCCTGATAAGTTTAACAACGCAGAAGTCTTTCTGAATTTGCCTAAATTACTAGCTTATGAAGGAAAAGGGGAACAAAAAATTAAGCTTAAATGGGATACAATTTGGGGAAGAGACACTTCAGAGCAGAACTCCACTTTTCCTTTCTTCGTAGAAGTTGTCCCAAGAAAATATTTAAATTGGAATGATGCCGTTCGCTATCCTACTTTGACTGATAAAAATGTCATAACGATAGATGATTTTCCTAATGAATACCCGTGGGATACTGCAAAAGCATTTAATTTACCCGAAGGTATTACTTTTGTTAGTGAATTGTATGACATCAACAATAATTTTAGAACAGGATTTGGTAAATTTTCATTTATTCCCAAAAAGCAGGGAGATTATTTAGTCTATCTGGTCAGAAAATTTACTGCAAACCCTGGTTTCTATGGAATAAGAATATATCCTATTAGCATTTCTTTCCATGATACCGTTGCTCCAGATTTAAAAATCAACATAATATCTCATTATCAAGGATCTATATCATTACAATTGTCGTTAGATTCTCACGAAACAACTAACTTGACACTCACAAACTCCAAAGGACAAGTATTGAAACGACGTGTCATTACTTCTGAGATATGGGATTTGGGAATGGAAAAAAACTTCATCTGGTCTAATGAAAAAATAAAGGTCGAGGCTGAAGATTTAGCTGGTAATAGAATGAAACCGTACTATATTCAACTTGATGCTAACGGAAATTATACACGTAAATAGAGGGAATAAGTTCAATGGTTTAGCCATTGTTTCCAGTACTTTGTGACGACTTCTCGTTTTTGGTATAATATGTTCACCCTCTCAATTCAACGAAGGGAAGTGTGGTTACTCCAGTTGTAGTTGGTATGTTGATGAATAAAACTAAGAAAAAGAAGAAATAAACTAATCTATTAAGTAGCTAGAAAGGAAAACTCTCAAATTGTCCTACAAATTTCTACTCTTCGATCTCGACCACACCTTGCTTGATTTTGATGTTGCTGAGGATGTGGCTTTAACGCAACTTCTAAAAGAAGAAGGAGTTGCAGATATTCAGTCCTATAAAGACTATTACGTTCCTATGAACAAGGCTCTCTGGAAGGACTTGGAGCAAAAGAAAATCAGTAAACAAGAGCTGGTTAACACGCGCTTTTCTCGTTTATTTGCTCACTTTGGACTGGAAAAAGATGGTAGTTTTCTAGCCCAGCGTTACCAATTTTACCTTGCCCAGCAGGGGCAAACTTTTTCAGGCGCTCATGAACTCTTAGACAGCCTCATTGAGCGAGATTATGAGCTGTATGCTGCGACAAATGGTATTACTGCCATTCAGACAGGGCGCTTGGCTCAATCTGGTCTAGCACCTTATTTCAATCAAGTCTTTATCTCTGAACAATTGCAAACACAAAAGCCTGATGCTCTCTTTTATGAAAATATTGGCCAACAGATTGCAGGTTTTAGCAAAGAAAAGACGCTGATGATTGGAGATTCCCTAACCGCCGACATTCAAGGTGGCAATAATGCGGGGATTGACACTATCTGGTATAATCCTCATGACCTCGAAAATCCCACACAAGCCCAGCCAACCTACGAAGTCCATTCTTACAAAGACTTGCTGGATTGTTTAGATAAACTGTAAAAAGTGGTTTAGATAGCCACTTTTTGCTATAATAGAGGCAGTAAAAACGAAGGAATAGATAACGATGTTAAGGGCAGAACTTTCTCTTTATGAACCATTGTATACACTAAAGGAAGTTGATCAAAATATCTGGATAGTAGATGGTGATTTAATTCAAATGGACATGAAAATCTTCAAACTTCCATTTCAGACACGTATGACGGTGATTAAGTTAAATGATTGCAAACTTTGGATTCATTCTCCTATTGCGCCAAATGAGCAACTCTTTACCGAACTGGATGCTTTGGGCAAAGTTGCTTACCTGATTTCACCAAATAAAATCCACTACGCCTATATTGCAGATTGGAAGGAAAGATATCCTCATGCGCAAGCGTGGTCTAGTCCAGGAGTTGAAGAGAGAGCAAAAAGTCAGAAAGTCAAGGTTGTATTTGATGCTGCCTTAACAGATAATGCTCCTGACTTATGGTCTGATGAGATTGATCAACTCATTTTTAAGGGAAGTTCAGTCATCGAAGAGGTGGTGTTTTTTCATAAATCAACTAAAACACTGATTGTAACAGACCTCATAGAGAATTTTGAACCGGAAAAGATAGCTAGTCCAATCCGCAGAAGATTCTATCGTTTAGCTCGTGTAACATCCCCTGATGGACAAACTCCTATCGATTATCGGATGACTTTTTTAGGAAGACAAAGGGAAGCAAAAATGTCTTTTTCCTGTATGTTAAACTGGAAACCGGATAAGATCATACTTGCACATGGTTTATGCCTTTTTAAAAATGGTACGGATGAATTAAGACGTGCTTTTCGATGGATACGGTAAAGGAGAGAAAGCTATGGAACACTCGTCTTGGCACGCCTTGATTAAGGAGCAATTACCTGAAGGTTATTTTGGGAAAATCAATCTTTTTATGGAGCAGGCTTATGCTCATGGAACTGTATACCCACCAAAGGAAAAGGTTTTTCAGGCTCTATTGACAACTTCTCTTGAAAAGGTTAAAGTGGTGATTCTTGGTCAGGATCCTTATCATGGCCCTGGTCAAGCTCAGGGATTGAGTTTTTCAGTTCCTGATTCGATCCCAGCACCACCTTCGCTTCAAAATATTCTGAAAGAACTATCTGACGACATCGGACCTAAGAAAACGCATGATTTGACAGCTTGGGCTGAGCAGGGAGTCTTACTCCTTAATGCATGTTTAACAGTGCCAGCAGGTCAAGCAAATGGGCATGCTGGTCAGATTTGGGAACCATTTACAGATGCTGTTATTAAGGTCGTCAATAACCTAGATAGACCCGTAGTTTTTGTACTTTGGGGAGCCTACGCCCGTAAGAAGAAGTCCTTGGTTACCAGTCCTCAGCATTTGATTATCGAATCAGCTCATCCAAGTCCTCTTTCTGTTTACAGAGGATTTTGGGGTTCCAAGCCTTTTTCTAAGGCTAATGCATTCTTAAAAGAAACAGGACAAGAGCCAATCGATTGGCTTAGATAAGGAGACAATATGCCTCAGTTAGCGACAATTTGCTACATTGATAACGGAAAAGAATTACTAATGCTTCATCGCAATAAAAAACCGAATGATGTTCATGAAGGAAAATGGATCGGTGTAGGTGGAAAGTTAGAACGCGGGGAAACTCCACAAGAATGTGCTGCCCGTGAGATTTTAGAAGAAACAGGGTTGAAAGCCAAGCCGGTTTTAAAGGGTGTTATCACTTTTCCTGAATTCACTCCAGACTTGGACTGGTACACCTATGTATTTAAGGTGACTCAGTTTGAGGGGGAGTTAATTGACTGTAATGAGGGGACGCTAGAATGGGTTCCTTATGATGAAGTTCTGAGCAAGCCGACCTGGGAAGGAGATCATACCTTTGTCGAGTGGCTCTTAGAGGATAAACCCTTCTTTTCAGCCAAGTTTGTCTATGATGGTGATAAATTATTGGATACACAAGTGGATTTCTACGAGTAAAGGAGTATAGATATGTTACTAATCAAAAATGGCCGTGTAATGGATCCAAAGTCTGGTTTGGATCAAGTTTGTGATGTTTTGGTTGATGAAGGGAAAATCATTCAAATTGCTCCTCAAATTGATAAGGATGAAGCTCAAGTTGTTGATGCAACTGGACTTGTGGTTGCGCCTGGACTAGTTGATATTCATGTTCATTTCCGTGAACCTGGTCAAACACACAAGGAGGACATCCATACTGGGGCACTAGCGGCTGCCGCAGGTGGTTTTACAACTGTCGTTATGATGGCTAATACCAATCCAACTATATCAAATGTTGAGACTTTAGAGGAAGTTCTTCAATCTGCAGCTAAGGAAAAGATTAACGTTAAGTCTGTGGCTACAATTACCAAAAACTTTAATGGTCAAGACTTAACTGATTTTAAAGCCCTTTTAGAAGCAGGGGCAGTTGGTTTTTCTGATGACGGAATTCCTCTTGAAAGTAGTAAAGTTGTCAAGGAAGCCATGGAAGAAGCGAAGAAACTAAATACGTTTATTAGTCTTCATGAAGAAGATCCTGGCTTGAATGGTACGCTTGGTTTTAACGAAAATATTGCTAAAGAACACTTCCATATTTGCGGTGCTACAGGGGTTGCAGAGTATGCAATGATTGCACGTGATGTCATGATTGCCTATGCAATCAAGGCTCATGTTCATATTCAGCATTTGTCTAAGGAAGAAAGTGTCAAGGTTGTGGAGTTTGCTCAAGGCTTAGGAGCCAACGTAACTGCAGAAGTAGCACCACAGCATTTTTCTAAGACTGAAGCTCTTCTCTTGACTAAAGGAAGTAACGCAAAGATGAATCCACCTCTACGTCTGGAATCTGACCGTCGTGCAGTAATTGAAGGTCTAAAATCTGGAGTTATTTCTGTCATTGCTACAGACCACGCGCCTCACCATGCTGACGAGAAAAATGTTGAGGATATTACCAAAGCGCCATCAGGTATGACAGGTTTGGAAACTTCTTTGTCACTAGGTTTAACCTATTTGGTGGAACCTGGCGAGTTGAGTTTAATGCAATTGCTAGAAAAAATGTCCTACAACCCAGCGAAACTTTATAACTTTGAAGCAGGTTATCTATCAGAAAACGGTCCGGCTGATATTACAATTTTTGATGATAAAGCGGTCCGAATCGTGGATAGTCATTTTGCTTCCAAAGCAGCGAATTCACCATTTATCGGTGAATCTTTGAAAGGGCAGGTCAAATACACCATCTGTAATGGACAGATTGTCTATAAGAACTAGGTGAAATCTGCTCTTTCGAATCATTAATTAGAGAGAGACGATATGTACCCAACCCATCATTTTAAAGACAAATTTATCTTATTTCTTAAGATTTTCTTTCCAATTTTAGTTTACCAATTTGCCAATTTCTCGGCTTCCTTTGTCGATACGACCATGACTGGCCAGTATAATACCATAGATTTGGCTGGGGTATCAATGGCGACAAGTCTATGGAATCCCTTTTTTACCTTCCTAACTGGTATTGTCTCAGCCTTGGTTCCTATAGTTGGACATCATTTGGGTCGAGGAAAGAAAAATGAAGTGGCTTCTGATTTTTATCAATTTCTTTATCTTTCACTTGGTTTATCAATTGTTCTATTTGCTTTAGTTTTTCTTGCTGCGCCACTAATTCTAAACAATATGGGTTTAGAAGCAGCAGTAGCAGATATAGCAGTACGCTATTTATGGTTTTTAGCAATCGGGATTATTCCACTTTTACTCTTTAGTGTAATTCGATCACTGTTGGATGCGCTAGGACTGACCAAACTATCCATGTATTTAATGCTTTTATTGTTACCTCTCAATAGTGGTTTTAACTATTTACTAATCAATGGAGCCTTTGGTTTACCTGAGTTAGGAGGTGCAGGAGCGGGTCTTGGTACATCTTTAGCTTATTGGGCATTGCTGGGGATTTCCATACTAGTCCTTCTTAAACAGGAAAAATTGAAAGAACTGCATTTAGAGAAACGATTACCCTTAGACGACGATAAAATAAAAGAAGCAATCAAATTAGGCTTACCGATAGGTGGAACTGTATTTGCAGAGGTTGCTATTTTTTCAGCAGTTGGCTTGATTATGGCGAAGTTTTCATCATTGATAATAGCTAGTCATCAGTCTGCTATGAACTTTTCATCTCTCATGTACGCCTTTCCTATGAGTATTTCAACAGCAATGGCTATCGTTGTTTCTTACGAAGTTGGTGCTAAACGTCTAGAGGACGCTAAGAGATACATTAAAATTGGACGACTATCAGCTATGGCATTCGCAATTTTAACGCTTTCCTTTCTATATGTTTTTAGAGAAAATGTTGCTAGTCTATATGGTCATGATCCAGAGTTTATTCAATTAACTGCAAGTTTTATGACCTATAGCTTGTTTTTCCAGTTAGCTGATACATTTGCAGCTCCGTTACAAGGTATTTTACGAGGTTATAAAGATACAGTCATACCTTTCTATCTCGGACTCCTTGGTTACTGGGGGGTAGCTATTCCTCTTGGTTTGTTTCTAGATTATTCAACAAATCTCGATGCTTATTCATATTGGATAGGTCTCATCGTAAGTTTAATTGTCAGTGGTCTTCTTTATCAGTGGCGTTTACAAGTTATTATGAAAAGATTCAAATAATTTGGTGAAAAACCTTGAAAATTTGTTTGTGAAATAGTTTTTTTATATTGTGAAAAAATAGCAAGCATATTCTTTGACTCTCATTAACGTATAAGTTAGAATAGAAATTTAAGAAATTAAACTTAGAAAGGCAAGATTATGTCAACTTTAGATAAAAATCTTTTGCTTGAGATGTTCCGTAAGATGGAAGAAATCCGTCGCATGGACTTGAAGATTACACAATTAGTAAAAAAAGGGAAAGTGCCAGGAATGACGCACTTTTCTGTTGGTGAGGAAGCAGCTAACGTTGGGGCTATGTTAGCTCTTAATGAAGATGACTTGATTACATCAAACCACCGTGGTCACGGTCAAGCCATTGCTAAAGGTATTGACCTCAATGGAATGATGGCTGAGATCCTTGGTAAATACACAGGGACTTGTAAAGGTAAGGGTGGATCAATGCACATAGCCGACCTTGATGCTGGTAACCTTGGTGCCAACGGTATTGTAGGTGGTGGTATGGGGATTGCTGTAGGTGCCGCCCTTACTCAACAAATGAAACATACTGGAAAGATTGTTGTCTGCTTCTTTGGTGATGGAGCGACTAACGAAGGTGTATTCCACGAAGCGGTGAATATGGCTTCAATCTGGAACCTTCCTGTTATTTTCTACTGTATCAATAACGGATATGGAATCTCTGCAGACATTAAGAAAATGACAAATGTGGAGCATATTTATGAGCGTAGTGCAGCTTATGGTATTCCTGGAATGTTTATCCCCGATGGAAACAATGTAATAGATGTCTACGAAGGATTTAAGAAAGCAGTAGACCATGTTCGTTCTGGAAAAGGTCCTGTATTGATTGAGAGTGTAACCTACCGCTGGTTTGGTCACTCTTCATCAGACCCAGGTAAATATCGTACACGTGAAGAAGTAGAAGAGTGGAAACAACAAGATCCAATCGAAAATCTTCGCAAGTACCTTGTTGAAAATAAGATTGCTAGTGCAGAAGAACTTGAAGAAATTCAAGCACAGGTCAAGGAAGCAGTGGAAGCATCTGTTAAATTTGCAGAAGAAAGTCCATTCCCTCCACTCGAATCAGCATTTGAAGATATTTACGCAGACTAAGGAGAAGTAGAGAAAATATGGAAACTAAATTAATGTCTTTCCGCGATACCATTATCCTTGCTATGTCTGAGGAAATGCGTCGCGACGAAAATGTATTGTTGATGGGAGAAGATGTCGGAGTTTTCGGTGGAGACTTCGGAACTTCAGTAGGTATGCTTGAAGAATTTGGTCCAGAACGCGTTCGTGACTGTCCGATTTCTGAAGCGGCAATTTCAGGTGCAGCAGCTGGTGCTGCTATGACAGGGCTTCGTCCAATCGTTGATATGACTTTCATGGACTTTTCAGTTATTGCCATGGATAATATCGTCAACCAAGCAGCTAAAACTCGTTACATGTTTGGCGGTAAAGGTCAAGTGCCTATGACAATCCGCTGTGCAGCTGGTAACGGAGTTGGTTCTGCAGCTCAACACTCACAATCATTGGAATCTTGGTTTACTCATATCCCAGGATTGAAGGTTGTAGCTCCAGGTACACCAGCTGATATGAAGGGACTTCTTAAGTCTTCTATCCGTGACAACAACCCTGTTATCATTCTTGAATATAAATCCGAATTTAACCAAAAAGGTGAGGTTCCTGTTGATCCAGACTATACTATCCCACTTGGTGTTGGAGAAATCAAACGCGAAGGAACTGATGTAACAGTAGTAACATACGGTAAAATGCTTCGTCGTGTCATGCAAGCAGCTGAAGAATTGGCTGAAGAAGGCATCTCAGTAGAAGTAGTAGACCCACGTACTTTGGTTCCACTTGATAAAGACATCATCATTAATTCAGTTAAGAAGACTGGAAAAGTAGTTCTTGTCAACGATGCCCACAAGACAAGTGGTTTTATTGGTGAAATCTCAGCTATCATTTCTGAATCAGAAGCATTTGATTACTTGGATGCACCAATTCGTCGATGCGCAGGTGAAGATGTACCAATGCCTTACGCACAAAACCTTGAGAACGCAATGATCCCAACAGTTGAAAGCATCAAAGATGCAATCCGTAAAACTCATAATAAACAGTAATACATAAAATAAATTATGTAAACAAAATTAATTAGACGAGAAGCTTTGTATCTTTTAGGTGCAGAGTCCTCTACGTCCTTGATATCTTAGATTAGAGCACGGGCTAAAAGCCCTTTGCATCATAAAATTGAACTCGGGCTAAAGTCTGGGTGAAAAAGATAAACTTTCCTAGAAACTAAAGTTTCTTCGTCAAGTTTCCTATTTTCACTTTGACTTTTGACGCCCTTAGTATCTTATAATAGAATAGGAGAGGTCATGGCTGATGATAAGCTAAGAGCGACTCCTGCGGCTAGAAAATTAGCGGATGATCTTGGGATCAACCTCTATGATGTTTCTGGTTCAGGCGCAAACGGTCGTGTCCACAAAGAAGACGTGGAAACATATAAAGACACTAACGTGGTTCGCATTTCACCACTCGCAAAACGAATTGCATTAGAACATAATATTGCTTGGCAAGAAATCCAAGGAACAGGTCATCGTGGTAAAATCATGAAGAAGGACGTTTTGGCCTATCTTCCTGAAAATATCGAAAATGACACCATTAAATCACCTGCTCAAATTGAGAAAGTGGAAGAAGTTCCAGACAACGTAACGCCTTATGGAGAAATCGAACGCATTCCGATGACTCCTATGCGTAAGGTTATTGCTCAACGTATGGTTGAGTCATACTTAACTGCTCCAACCTTTACGCTTAACTATGATGTAGATATGTCTGAATTGCTTGCCCTTCGTAAGAAAGTTCTTGATCCAATTATGGAAGCAACTGGTAAGAAAATCACTGTGACAGACTTGCTTTCTCTTGCTGTTGTTAAGACTCTTATGAAACATCCATACATCAACGCTTCGTTGACTGAAGATGGTAAGACAATTATCACTCACAACTATGTCAACCTTGCGATGGCAGTTGGTATGGATAATGGATTGATGACACCAGTTGTCTATAATGCAGAAAAAATGAGCTTGTCTGAGTTGGTAGTTGCATTTAAAGACGTCATTGGACGTACCTTAGATGGTAAACTAGCTCCTAGCGAATTGCAAAATTCAACTTTCACCATCAGTAACTTGGGAATGTTTGGGGTTCAATCATTTGGTCCTATCATCAACCAACCGAACTCAGCCATTCTCGGTGTTAGCTCAACAGTTGAGAAACCAGTTGTAGTAAATGGTGAAATCGTAATTCGTCCAATTATGAGTCTTGGATTGACAATTGACCACCGTGTCGTAGATGGTATGGCTGGTGCTAAGTTTATGAAAGACTTGAAAGCTTTGATTGAAAACCCAATCTCAATGTTGGTTTAAAATATTTGTTTTAGAAATATAGATAGAGGAAGTAAGATATGGCCTTAGAAGTAATTATGCCAAAAGCCGGCGTGGATATGACAGAAGGACAAATCGTCCAATGGAATAAGAAAGTCGGAGAATTTGTAAAAGAAGGAGAAATCCTTTTGGAAATCATGACAGACAAAGTCAGCATGGAATTGGAAGCAGAAGAAGACGGTTATTTAATCGCTATACTAAAAGGTGATGGAGAGACTGTTCCGGTTACTGAAGTTATCGGTTATCTTGGTGAAGAAGGGGAAAATATCCCAACAGCTGGAGCGGCTGCACCAGAAGCTAGCCCAGCACCTGCAGCAAGTGCCTCAAACGATGATGGTAAGAGTGATGATGCTTACGACATCGTTGTTATCGGTGGTGGACCTGCTGGTTATGTATCTGCTATTAAAGCAGCTCAATTAGGTGGTAAGGTTGCTCTTGTTGAGAAATCTGAACTTGGTGGAACTTGCTTAAACCGTGGATGTATCCCAACTAAGACTTACCTTCACAACGCCGAAATTATCGAGAGTATCGGTCATGCAACAAATCGTGGTATCGTAATTGAAAATCCTAATTTCACAGTTGATATGGACAAACTTTTAGAAACAAAATCTAAAGTTGTCAATACCCTTGTAGGTGGTGTTGCAGGACTTCTTCGTAGCTATGGAGTTGATGTTCATAAAGGTATTGGTACTATCACTAAGGATAAGAACGTCCTAGTCAATGGTTCTGAATTGCTTGAAACCAAGAAAATCATCCTTGCTGGTGGTTCAAAAGTAAGCAAAATCAACGTTCCTGGTATGGAATCATCTCTTGTGATGACTAGTGATGACATCCTTGAAATGAATGAAGTACCAGAAAGTCTTGTGATTATTGGTGGCGGTGTTGTCGGAATCGAACTTGGACAAGCCTTCATGACCTTTGGTTCAAAAGTTACTGTTATCGAAATGATGGACCGTATTGTTCCAGCTATGGATGCGGAAGTATCTAAGAACCTTCGCTTGATTCTTGAACGTAAAGGTATGACAATCTTGACAGATACGAAACTCCAAGAAATCATTGAAGAAGATGGAAAACTCCGTATCAAGGTTGAAGGAAAAGATGATATTATCGCGAATAAAGCCCTTCTTTCAATCGGTCGTGTTCCAGATCTTGAAGGTATCGGAGATGTTGAGTTTGAATTAGACCGTGGTCGTATTAAGGTCAATGAATACATGGAAACTTCTGTTCCAGGTATCTATGCGCCAGGTGATATCAACGGTACTAAGATGTTGGCTCACGCTGCCTTCCGTATGGGTGAAGTAGCAGCTGAAAATGCTCTTAAAGGAAATCACGTTGTTGCCAAATTGAACTTGACTCCTGCAGCTATCTACACACTTCCAGAAGTTGCAGCAGTTGGTTTGACAGAAGAACAAGCTCGTGAAAAATACGATGTTCAAATTGGTAAATTCAACTTTGCGGCTAACGGTCGTGCGATTGCATCAGATGCGGCTCAAGGATTCGTTAAGGTCATTGCAGACAAGAAGTACGGTGAAATCCTTGGTGTTCACATCATTGGTCCTGCAGCAGCTGAATTGATTAACGAAGCGTCAAGTATCATTGAAATGGAAATCACTGTTGAAGAAATGCTTAATACTATCCACGGACACCCAACATACTCTGAAGTAATGTACGAAGCCTTTGCAGATGTTCTTGGAATGGCCATCCATTCACCTAAGAAAAATAAATAAGTCTTTTAATAAAATTTTCTTAAAGTAGTACGGACGGCAGCGATCTCTATTAGAGTTCCATGCCTAAAAATTGAGTCTCTTGTCTCAATTTTTCCGAGAAATGTAACGATAACACGTTGCATTTCTTTTTACTACTTTTTGAAAATTGTATTGCTATGAATAGAAATTAAAAATTAATTTTTTGGAAATACTATGAAATATATTATCAATCATTCAAATGACACTGCCTTTAATATTGCTTTAGAGGAATATGCTTTTAAACACCTTTTGGACGAAGATCAAATCTTCCTTCTTTGGATTAACAAACCATCTATTATTGTAGGTCGTCACCAAAATACCATCGAAGAGATCAACCGTGATTACGTTCGTGAACACGGAATTGAAGTAGTACGTCGTATCAGTGGTGGTGGAGCAGTTTATCATGATTTGAACAACCTTAACTATACAATCATTTCAAAAGAAGATGAAAACAAGGCCTTTGACTTCAAGAGCTTCTCTACTCCAGTTATCAACACTTTGGCAGAACTTGGTGTTAAAGCTGAATTTACAGGCCGCAATGACCTTGAAATCGACGGTAAGAAATTCTGTGGAAATGCGCAAGCTTATATTAACGGACGTATCATGCACCATGGTTGCCTTCTCTTCGACGTTGATTTGTCAGTCCTTGCTAACGCACTTAAAGTGTCTAAAGATAAGTTCGAATCAAAAGGTGTTAAATCAGTTCGCGCACGTGTAACCAATATCGTAGATGAATTGCCAGAAAAAATCACCGTAGAAGAATTCCGTGACCTACTTTTGGAATACATGAAAAAAGAATACCCTGAAATGACAGAGTATGTCTTCTCAGATGAGGAATTGGCTGAAATCAATCGTATCAAGGAAACTAAGTTTGGGACTTGGGACTGGAACTATGGTAAATCACCTGAATATAATGTCCGTCGTGGAACTAAATTCCCAAGCGGTAAGGTTGAAATCTTTGCTAACGTTATTGAGTCAAAAATTCAAGACATCAAGATCTACGGTGACTTCTTTGGTATCGAAGACGTTGCAGCTGTAGAAGATGTCCTTCGTGGTGTTAAATACGAACGTGAAGATGTCCTCAAAGCTCTTCAAACCATTAACCTAGGGCGTTACTTCGCAGGAATCACTGCAGAAGAAATTGCTGAGGCAGTGGTGGAATAAAGAAAGAGAGATCCATGTAATGTGGATTTCTTTTTTGTTTAAACTTGATATTAAAATTTGATGGGGGTATAATATAGTGGAAATTTAAAATAAAAGAGGCCTAACATCAATGATAAAGATTCCAATTGAAAATCTCGGACTATTTGAACAGTTAGATCGTACTGTGGTAGCTTTTTTTAAAAACCAAGAATCTACAAATCCTTACGATTTGAATATCAGTATCACACAAGAACACTTCGATAAGAAAAGACAAGAGTTAGAACCTTTAGGTTTTCAAGCTGTCCAAATCCCTCTGGGAATGGCCTTAGACAATGTTATTCAGCAAGCACATTTTAAAGCCCTAATTATTGGTGGTCTTGCTCCAGAGGAAATTATCGTTAGCAAAGAAGCATTAATGTCTATGAAAGACATTGTTGATAGTTTTTGTATTATGTATGCTGCAGCTAATAACCGCCTTGAAAATAGTAAAGCTTATGAATTAATGAAAGATAAAACGGTCTACTTTATTGGAAAACTTTTTACTGACATTCCACAAAAAGGTGATGAAATTGCTTATATGGGTATTGATAGAACAGCTAACGATGGTACGCCATATGAAGCTGTTAAATGCTTTTTAACGAAAGAAAGTGCTGAGAAGTACAACGAAGAGAAAAGACCCATCAGCCCTGCGAATCTGGCTTATCTAAAGTCATTTTGGGGAAAACCAGTTATAATTGAGCCACACAGAAATTATTGGATTGAATTTTTATAGAATAATAAAAGAGCGATAGATTTTTGATTATCTAACGCTCTTTTTACAAACATTACATAAATTATATTATGTGCCGTCACAAACTATCCAAGGCATTTTTCTGTTCATCATTAATAATATGGGTATACAAGTCGGTAACTTGTGTGCTGGCATGTCCCAGCTGGTGGCTGACCAAAACTTGTGACTTGGTGGCATCATAGAGACGAGTTGCTAATGTATGACGTAGTTTATGGGGTGTCACGCGGACTTTGAAGTCTTCCGAATACTTAGCCACCATCTTTTCAACACTAGAAGCATCAATTCGGTTTGGAACACCTCGATACA
>ERZ773046.586-NODE-586-length-22796-cov-4.364408_pt1 | contig 22796 bp, 28 predicted proteins | sample MGYA00580634_ERZ773046 | MGnify/ENA primary metagenome ERZ773046 (study PRJEB29015, sample SAMEA2738127) | human oral metagenome | biome: human oral; feature: human-associated habitat; material: saliva | place: China | collected 2159 ... | reverse complement strand
TTTAGTCGTCTCATCTCTATCACTTCCGCGTTACAAATTGCTCCTTATATTATACCATAGAAACAATCTGTTAATTACTTCATAAATCGTAATTTCCAGATTGTTAAAGTGAAAGGCTCATGGCGGCAATTCTTGCTGTCCTTACCTTGATGTTTTCATTGTAGCAAACCTAAAGCGTTTTGTCAATATGTCGGCTAAACATTCACAATCTCGCCTCTTATGCAAGCCGTACCAGCGTGTGCATTTGCTGCCAACTTATAATTCTTGATTTCGTCCCAAATCTCACACATATCGCCGTCCAAATTATGTAAATACCGCTGCGTTACTTGTAGGCTCGAATGCCGCAATAATCTCCGCACTACATCGACGTCAGCACCACGCTTACGTACGTCAGTGGCGAAACTATGGCGTAGTTCGTGTAACTGAAACCCCTCCAGCCCCGCCTCACGAAATTGCCGCTGTATTTTCTTGCGGATGCCGTCGACGGTCAACGGCTCAAAGTAGTTGCGCCTCGTCGTCTTAATCCACACGTAGTCAATCACGCCAGCCGCCCTGATCCACGCATCTAACCGCTCACGTGTTGTGTCGGATATATACACCCAGCCGTCTTTACGCCCTTTGCCTACTGTGTAAATTGTGCGTCCATCCAAGTCGTTCAGGCGTAAGTTAGCAAACTCCTGTGCACGCATCCCCGTATCAAACAGTACACGAATCATCACCTCAGTAAGCAAATCATCACAACCACTCAGTACCATTGCAATCTGCTCCGATGTATACCATTTTCGGCGGCATGGTGCAGGCTTTGGCTTTACTACCATCCGAGTTTTGATTTTCATCGGATAATTCATGTCTCGCAGCCAAGCTATCCACGACATCACCGTAGCAACATTAGTGCGTATCGTTGTAGAATTACACCTCGAACCGAGCTGTCCTAATGCCTTTTTCTCAATCCATCGATCAAGCTTTTTATTAGTTAATTGCGACATATCCTCAATATTTGTCTGGGCAATAAATCTACTTAATACACTGCGTTTTGTTGCCATAGTCGAAGGGGTTAGTTGCTTCACATTCGTACACCACTTCAGGTAAACTCGCAGCTGATTTTCTGCTGGCGTTCGCTTTATCTTCATCGTAAAACTCCTAAATCTCCCACCTCGTGTCTATATAGATCGTTATAATCATTGGAATAAATATTCCAAGTCTATATAGATCGTTTTTGGTTAATTATTATGAAAAATCACCCACTATACCCTCCATTTTTCAAGCCAAGCTAGCTTTTTAGACAAATAATTTTGCCTAATTTGTGTCGGCTAGTGCTATTTGCTTTACAAATAGTGTTATCGGTTATCTAATATCTAGCAGTAGACATGCAAAAATCACGCCGCTAGATTTCTCCGGGCGCTACCCTCCATTTTTCAAGCCAAGCTAGCTTTTTAGACAAATACCCATATCGCCATACATCTGCGATATCTTCGCTCTACCGCTATAATTCATATCTCGTCTGGCTCTTTCCTCCATCTTCCGTTGTTTCTTCTCTTGCCGCTGCCGCGCCAGTTCGTTGATCGCTCTGGCAATTCGGCCGCGCATCCACACTAGCGACTGCTCCAGATTTTTTAGTGACCAAACTGACGCGAGATACCGCTCAGGGTCGCGTTTAGTTTTTGCCACTTCAACTGATTCGTCGAACTCTTGTTTATATTTCTTTTGCCGATTGCGAAACATTGGCAAATACGCGTCGTCTTTGATTAGTTCTGACGCTTTGCCGAGGTGTTTGCGCATCGTGGCGATTCGTTTATTGTCTACAACGAACATATTACCCTCACTTATTTTTGATATAAGTTTGAGGTCAAAAAGAGAAAACCCCAGCAAAAAACATTACTGTTTTACTGAGGTCTCCCTTGCTCGATTGTTGTTCTCTATTAATATATCAAATTATGATAGCGAAATCAAGAAAGATGATTACCGCAACGGATACACTCATGGTCGTATCCGCCACCCTGGTACTGTCCGCAATATTGACAATTATGGCAGTGCTTGCAAATAATCGTCGGCGTTTCACTTGTGATGCCGCACCACACACATTGATATGTCGCACACACCTTTGGTCTGTGCTCGATCTGTCTGTCAGTCATGATCACTTCGCCCATCTCTGCCATGGCATTCTTTTTCAGTCGCTTCTGGCTCGGACGTGGCGGCTCTACCGTATTCCTTGCGTAGTATAAACCATATCCACTTTCCATAATCTTACCTTTCCATATAGCATTCCATTACTGCCCGAATTGCCGCAACCAAACTCCAGTTTAAGTGTTTTCGTACCGTTCACTTCTGTTGGTTTGCCCTTTGCTAGCCCAAATAGTTCCAGCTCATTTGAAAAATCATACTTTACACTAGCAGTATCGCCCTCCAGCCCAGCATTAAACACCTTGCGTCCGCCGCTACCGCCTATCCAACCAATTTTACGCAGCTCTGGCGGCGTAGTGTTCTCCGTCATTTGCCCCACCAGTTGTTCAATTTTATCAAAACCAATCGCCAGATAAACAAACAGGTTTTTTATCTCTATCAAATCCTTTGGTAAAAACACCACCAGCGTATGTGCCTCCAGCCATCTGCACTGCGCATCCGCCAGCGACACGGTCTTACACTGGTAAGGATATTCCTGATTTCTACTGCCGATCATAAGCGTGCCTCGTAATCATATACCTTAGTTCGCATAGCTTCATACTCAGGACTATTGTTTAGCAGCTTATCTCCCAGCGGTGCCTTGCCGGTATTCAGCATATCGATAATTACATATATTTTGCCGTTGTAGCCAACATCTGTTGGTTGCGGTAGCATAGTCTCGTCAGCTACCAGTGTCTTGCCAATGCCGGCTCCAGCTACTACATTGGTATTGCTTTTAACCGCCGAATAATCCACCACGTCGCCAACGGGCGCTTTCGCTGATAATAATATTCGGTAGGCTTGAGCAGTATTTGTGGTGATTCCGGCATTTGGATCGATGTAGTGGTCAAATAGTTCAAAGTTATCATTGACGATCTCCAGTTTGGTGTTTAATACTGCCAACTTGTGAGCTTCTACCGCCCACCATAAATATCTAAAAGGTGCGCCGCCTTTATTGCCGGCACTACCGCCCATGCCAGGCATGCCAGTTACATAAATATAATCCTTGCCTTTTATTTGCCCAGTTCGATAACCTTTTTCTTGCCTGTCGCCGATCATACTAATATCTCCGTTCCCAGTAGCAAATTTAACCGCTCCAACTTAAAGCTCTGCGGCGGTGTGTCAAACGCTAATACCAGCGCCATTAGCTCGCTCTCGCGCGTTCTCTCAGGAATGACTGGCTTCATATTAAGTCCAGCAACTCGAATCCTGCCGTTCTCCGCCTTAATTGAATCGCTCTTGCCATACAGCTTACGCCACATATCATCGATTTGACTGCTCGATAATTCCACTGGCGTTAAACCATCAACTGGAGCAAAAACCGCACGTACACCATTATCACCAGCCACTACGCACCGCAAATCCAAATAAGCCTCAACTATCTGCGCATAGTGAGGCATAAGCATGCGGATATACAGCACTGCCGACGATTGATTGCCTAGTGATATATACTTGGCAACATCACCAGTACGAAACCCTTCCGCCTTATCCTCTGCTCCGACAGACAGGTCGCGCTCAGTTGCATCGTAATAGCAGTGTCCGACGATTGAACCGCGAACTGGCACGGCCTGTCTCAGCATTTTTATTTCTCCTTAAGCAACTTTACGATCGCGCTAATCACAGGCATTAAACGGCTAATTCCAGCAGCTATTGTTGCCGAGCTAGTAGAGAATATAAGTGAGCCTGTTAATGTATCTAAGCTCCTCATAAACTCCATAAACTGAGGTGTGCTATACATAGCCGTAAATGTTATCATAGCTCCTAAAAACCCTTGTAAAAGCGTCCTCATAGCTCGTCCGTTTTTAGTTTCTGAGCTGAATAATGATTTAATCTTTTCCATATTTCCTCCTATTATTTATTAAAGTTTTTGAACAAATTGGTTAAAAATTCGATGATTTTATTGATGAGAACCTCCAGTGCAGAAACTCGCTTTTCTAGGCTATCGATTGGCTTATCGCTCAGGTACAACTTATCGATTGCTAGCGTACCGCCATCCAGCACCATCAAGTCATCATCAACCAGTCTCGTAACATGAGTGACGCGAACCTTCGTCCCCATTGGCAATTTCTTTGCTAATTTTCCAGTAGTTAGGTCAGTAACCTCACACTCTGAACGCGTCCAGAAGTCTTGGTCGGCAATATCCTTCAGATTTTTTTGCCATGCCGGCTTATCTTTATTCGGATCAGCTGGCGCAACTAGCTCTGTCGCTGCAATGCCGAACGGCTTGTTGTTCTTAACGGCGTACTGCGATAGGTAGTATTTCTTGCCCTGTACCACTGTCTCCTTGGCTATATCGATAACCGTCCCTCTAGGAATCACATTGCCAAACGCTTCCATAGTTATCATATTGACGGCACGTAGTCCTGCGACTGGTGCGACGACCAGTTTTATATCTTCAATATCGTTCAGGTTACGCACCCACTCGCTTCGTTTCAATTCTTCCGCTTGGCGAGCCAGCTCTGCACGGCGTTGGTGCGCCTCCTGAGAATTATTTACATCAGCACGAATTTGGTCGATTGACCATCCCTTAGCAGCTTGCCCCAAATAGTGCCGCAAACCATCTGGGTCAACTTCACGCCCCAAAATTGATCGGAACACTTCGCGGATCTGCGTCTCGTTGACTGTCGGACGCGAACCGCCGCCAGCGTGATAGCGGTCAGCGATTGCACGGATACGGTTCTTGTCGATTGGTGAGCAACTAGTATTGAACCATTCTTTGTGTACATAAATATTTAGGCGGCGGCCGTAGGCTTTCTCCATATCGTAGTGGAATTCGCCCATAGTCTCATAATCACCATCGCTAAGGCGTGTATTACATTCATAACCGACTGTTGTAGCGTTACCTCTAGCATTACCAGCGTGCCAAGCGGCGTTTACAGCATCTATAATCCACGCCACCCTGCCCGCCTCGCCGACAGTATGCGCTGAGGTGTTACCATTAGCGCGGCACAGATAATTCACTATCGACATAAAGTCTGAATTACTGCCCCACCAATGGTATGTGACGCCCTCTACAGATCGTGCCATGCCATACACCGCTGATACTTGGCTTTCGGGCGTATAGTTCGGCGAGTTAAATTGTGTTAGTTCTTGATATGACATTTCCTACTCCTCCTTTAACACTTTCTTAATGAACCGATAAACAAACTTGAAAGTTGCCGCAAGAAGTAAACCAACTATCGCACCACTAAACGCGCCTGCAAATATCGCCATAAAAAATAACTGCTCTAACATACTCATTTCGCTATCCTATCGATAATTACCATTTTCAGTATTGCTCCAGCCACGGCGGCGATGATGAACCAAACTATCCTTGCTTGGTTATCTTCTAGCTTGTCTAGCCTATCTTCATGATTTCCTACGTCTTTTTCCAGCTTCACTAGCCGCTCTACTACCACCGTCAGATCTAGTCTGTCAATCTTTGCACTGATTGACTCTATCTGATTCCTGATGTTCTGTATATCGGCGTCCATCTTTCCCAATTTTTGCCATAGCTCCGCTTCGTTAGTATTATTTGCTGCTGCCATGCTTTGTCAGTCTCCTTTCTCTCACCCCAGGCCGCAACCAAATAAAAATATGCGTCCTGAAACGCATATACTTACCTACATTATACCACGGTTTTACCGTAAACATAATGCATTTTTCATGGTTCTATACAACCACAACATATTGGCTGGAAAGATTTTATTCAATCGAAACAAGATAATGCCACTCTGCCAGTTGTACCTGCCATCATCCAGCATGGTCGAGCAAGAGTAATAGTGCCAACTGATACTGTAGAAACTACGACATCAGTCACGTTTCCAAAGGAATTTGAGAACGGAATGATACCAACTATCATTTGCACGTATAACGGTTATGGAAACGCTAGCGATCCGTGGACAGACGCACCAAATCCGTCTTGGGCTGGTGCAACATTTGGAGCTGTTGGCGTTACTAATTCAGGGTTTACAGCAAGGTGTCGGCGATTTGACGGTGCTATGCTTAGGGGTGTGTATTACTTTAGTTGGGTTGCGATTGGTGCAGCTTAGACTACTTCTTCGTGTATAAAATAGTCATTGTTACCGTACCAATGCTTCTTGTCTGATAGCGCAATACTTGGGCGTTGTTCCAGTTAGCAAATTTTAATTGGAAATACTGAAGAGATGGTGCGGATGGATTAGTATAGCTATTTGGATATCTCTCTCCATTTGGCATATTTAAGATAGCATCCAGAGAGATTATAGTTTCTATATAGCTAAAGTTTTCATTATTAGCCCCAGTCTCTTCTGCACCAGACCCTGTTGTATTAAAGGTTATAGATTTTTGATAAATTGATTTTCCGTTTATCCACTTTTTACCAGTGTCCATCTCAGCAGATTTATAGGTTTTAAGGCTATCTGCTAATTTATCTGGTTGTATAGAACCATCGTTTATCCCTGTTCCATCATGGAAACTAGCGTCATTTGCCGCCAAAAGATTCATTTTTGCGGCCGTTAAAATTTCGCCCGGCACAAAATTTAAGTTAACATACGCCATATCATCTCACCCTTTCTACTTGAAATGTCTCAAATCGCTCAATAATCATACCTTTATCGCTATACTTCAGCTCGTAATCTGCCTGCTCTTTATGGACACTTTGCTTTAGTGCCACTTCACTCTCTAGCTGCGCTCGCTCGAACGGACTCATAGCAAATGAGTTCACCAGCTCTGCTGGACTAGCCTCACCTGGCTGCACTGGATTTATTGTTCCTCTCTCAAATTTAGACAACCGTGTGTCGTTGCCAGTTAATGATTCATAACCAATCATCGGAAATCCTTCAGGCGTTTTATCCAGCCTCTCACGGGTCGTCAGAAATAGCCCCTGATAGTCATAAATATCACGGTTGCCTCCACGTCTAGGTGCGGTAATTGCTGAAAAGCCTTGAATTGTCTTTGCCGGGAAACACTCAACTGCGACTACCAGATTAGTTTTCAGACATCTCACAAAGTACACCTGGCTGTAATGTTGAGCATAAAAATCTGCCATTTTCTCCAGTTCGGCTTGGTCTTGCGTTTGCTTGGCTGTTTCGCTATCCATTTTTTCCTCCAATAAAAATACGACCGCCGCTCTGGCTGGTCGTATATACTGCTTACATTATACCATACTTAGTTTGCTAGCACATCTCCGCCATCCAGCGTTGATTTGTCCAGCTCAAACGCACTAATTTTCGGACGTTCCTCCACCTCCAGGCTCTGTCGAAAATTAGCATTCACGCCGCCTGCCAGCTCGTAACTGGTAATAAAGCAACTGAAACTATCAGCCAGCTCATCAATCTGCAAGTCCACCGTATCGCCGATCTGTAAATACGGCACAAAAAAGTTATCCAACTTGAACTGTCTGTTTGGGTTTGAGTACAACGTTACGATGTTATTAGCAATCGCCCTCGCACCGCCAACATCCTGCACTAGATTATTTTCAATCTTCAACACCTCTGCACCAAAACCGGTTGACGTGTCAGGATTGACGCCGTACTGTTCAATGCTTGGCTCGCTCACGGCATTTTCGGTAATTACTTGCGTTACCTTTGCTGGTACACCCCATAACTGGATACGATTAATATATCCGTCCACGCTTGAGTTGTTACGGAAGGTCATTTTGTAAGTGCTGCCAAAGTTGTACACCGACACCAGCTGTACATTGATTGCGCCGCCTCCACCGTCAGAATTTTTCGTGCCAGAATACATCGACGCACCAGAGTTACTGCTTGCATGAACTGGTCTATCTACACTTACAGCATAAAAGTCCCCAACACTATCCTGAAACTCAGCGAAAATGTCGATAGTCTTACCAGCTCTTATTTTCGTTTGCTCGCTGCCCTGCTCCAGTTCCCACAGTTTTTGAAATGCCTGCACTTTGAATGGTTTTGCTACCACCTGCGCCGAGTTTATTACTGGCGTTGACTTAATTTGTAGGTTGGTCAGGTTAGAATAACTGAACGTATGAGCTGTTTGCTGAGTCTTCGCCAGGTGCGTTCTATTCCAGAACCGAATTATCCCCTGCTCGTCAACGAAGACCAGCGCCGCTTCCGCCTCTGCTAATTCTTTCAATAAATCAGTCACGCTCTTGTCTTTTGGCGATAAATAACCAATCGCCACCTGTTGCGACCGGTCGATCTCAAACTGGTTGGTGCTGAATCCCTGCTCAATCAGTAAATCTCGCACAATTTCGTGCGCAAACTTGCCCACAAACGCCGGCAAATTGGAATATTTTGTGTCCAGGTAGGTGATTGCGTCAAATGCCGTCAGCTCCACTGTCTGCTCTACAATATTTATTGTCGGTGTACCCACGAACCCAACAAAGTTCGTAATCATTTCGCCATCATATCCAGTTAATATCTTTATCGGCCGTCCTGCCTTAATAAATTTGCCGATCACAGGGTCTTTTTCTGGCAGGAACCGCCCCGTCGTATTATTCAGTGTGATTGTCGCCTGAGCTGTAACTACACCCCATGAATAACTGCTCACCTTCTTACTTATTTTGAAATTCTTAACGTAGCGACTTTCATCTGTGTACACGTATTTGTCGAAAAACGTCACTACGTCGCCTGAGCCTTTTAGAAAATCTCCACCATCCAGTGCTGAAGAATCCAGGTTAAAGAACCGCGTAGTAGGATTTATTTGCTTACTCCATCCAAGCATGACCGCAAAATCAGTCTGCTTGCGCGGTGCGTCAACCTTGCTGATGAAATTAGCCGAAACCGCCTGCATTTACACCTCCCTAATTGTTACGGTTAGGCTCGTCATCAAGCTGCCACCGCGAATATACTCGTCAGCATCACAGTCTGTCATAATCCCGTCAAACTGAAGCACGCCGTATTTTGATTGGTCATTATAAAACCCCACCGTGCCAGCGGCATTAAAGATATCCTCAAAGAATCGAAACTGTGCTGGCGTTACCGCTGTAAATGTCATTTTGGCACGCTTTTTGGATGGAAAGCTATGCCTTTCAATACTGCCATTGATTGAAAGGTTGTCAGTCTTTACCACCACTGGCGAATCATCGTAGCCGCTTGGATAAATTGGTATTTCTTGACCGTTTAATCGTATCATCGGAGCGCTCCTAACTGATCAAGCCGTAGTCCCTGCGCTTTCAATGCTCGATTGATTTGCTTTGCGATATTCACTGCATCCTCCTCGTTGAATTTCTCATCTCTAGTAGTAACATTTACGGTAATGTTGACATCTCGTGCACCAACGCCGTCGCTACGCCTATTAATTTGCGCCACCAGGCTTGCCATCTTACTTTCTGGAACGACCCATTCATTCTGCCCGCCGTCGCCAGCATAAATAATCGAACCGCCGCCTTGCGGAGTAACGATACCACCGGTCGCCATTCGTGGAATGTGAAGCATGCCGATGTTGCCAATGTGAACGCCTGGAATCTTATTGATTAATCCAATTGCACCGTTAATCATGCCAATGAATCCGTTTGCCATCCTCTCGACCATGCTTAGCGCACCATTAACTGCACCCCTGACAGCACCGCCAATAGCATTACCAACGAAGCTGCCCAGCCTTCCAAACATTCCAGTAATAGTATTCCACACGCCGCCGAAGAATCCTGCTAGCCCGCCAAATATGCCAGTGATAGCGTTCCATGCTCCACGGAAAATACCGCCAAACCAACCTGCCACGCCAGCGAATACACCGACGATACCGTTCCACACGCCACCAAACCAGCCAGCTGCCGCATTCCACACACTCACGATGATATTCCATGCATCGGCAAATATTCCGCCGAACCAGCCCACGACAGCCGAGAATATTATCACAATGCCGTTCCAGACATTAGCAAAGAACCCTACCACAGCATTCCACACCGCTACGATAGCGTTCCATGCACCCTGGAATAGTCCGGAGAAGAATCCGACCACCGCATTAAACGCAGCAACAATCCCATTCCACGCTCCCTGCGCAGCAGCCACCACGCCGTTCCAAAAATCCGTCAGCCATTTCTTAACCGTATCCCAGTTGGCGATAATCAGCGCCACCACACCAGCAACAATAGCCACAATAGCACCGATCGGACCCATCGCCATTAGCCAGGAGGCAGCAATCCTAGCGCCGGCCACTAACGCTTGTACGCCCATCATCACAAACGTCGCTACCGCTTTTGCACCCATCACTACCGCACCGGCCGTCCACTTACCAAAAGCTATAGCCCCTTGCACGCCCATAATCCCAGCGTGAATCACTGCCTTACCGCTCATCAGTACAAAGTTTTTAATTGCTCCAGCACTAGCGATAGCCGCATTCTTGATCCATGAACCAAAAGCTATAGCTCCCTGAACCGCCATCTTGCCAGCGTTGACTGTCGCTGAAACAACCGTTTTTGCCAAACTCTTGGCTATTTCAGCCGCCATTCCTGCACCCTTAACTGCCGCATTTTTTGCCATCACTGCAAACGACTTAGCCGCCTCAATGCCAATCTGCACTAGCTTCGGCAATACGATTGTGCCGATGACAATACCCAGGTTGATCAGCAGTGTTTTATTGTCGTTAATCCATTTCGTGATAGCGTTGAATACATCTCCAGCAATCTTTTTCGCTTCTTCAAACTTCGCAATAAACCAGTCTGCCACAGCCTGCCCAAAATCGCTCACTGCTTTCTTGGCATCATCAAAGAACTTACCGACGCTCTCGGCGATATTCTTAACAGTATTGCCAGCACTCTCCAAAAAGCTCTTGATGCTATTTATGGAATCGTTCCAGGTGTTTTTTATCCACTCGGCAGCCTTGCCGAAGATGTTGAATTTCATCTGGAGAAATACGAGAGCTGAAACTACGGCTGCGATAGCAATCGCCCACAACATCATCGGATTACCAGTTAGTGCGACGCTCAGTATCTTAAAAGCACCGGCCGTACCCTCTATTCCTTTTTTATATTCATTGACCTGCTTAATCGCACCAGTTATGCCCGACCCAACCTTCATAATCGCCCAAGCACTTGCCAAAGACGTCAGTGCCGGCACTAGGTTGTTGATAATTGTGTCCGCAACCTTCTGTACCGTATCCTTATTCTCTTCCAGCCAATTTGTCGCATCCTCAACGGCTTTGCTGATTTTGTCGAACACGCCACCGACTTTGACTTGCCCGGTCGCTGCATCCACGCCGACAATTTTCATACCCACATTGGTAATTGTTTCCAGCAGGTTGCTCATGCGGCCGTTGAACGTGCGAGACTGTTTGATAGCACCCTGAAAAGCCATGCCGCCCTCAGCACTCGCCATCTGAAGTGCCTTACGTAGCACGTCAGCCGTAACCTTACCCTTCGACAAGTCATCGCCAAAGGTTTTAATGGAGTGTCCCGCACCCATCGCTGCGATGATATATTTTTTGAATCCACCAGCACCTTGGTTGATGATCTGATACCAGTCTTGTGTCATCATTTTGCCAGTACCGATTGCCTGCGTAATTGGCAGCGCCAAGCCCTGCAAATCCGCACCGGTTGCACCCGCTAAGTCGCCCAAGTTTCGCATCCAACCCATCAAATCCTGGACTGCCACGCCGTTTGCCAGAAACATTTTGGCGGTCGCCTGGATGGATTTGTTATCAAAGGCTGTTTCTTTGCCGTATTGATACAGTGTTTTCATGACAACATTTGTCGCCTCTACTGTTCCAGTTAGCGATTCAAATGACGATCGCAGTGACTGCAATTCAGATGCGCTTTTTACGAACGACATCAATCCAAAGCTACCACCCACCGCCACCGCACCAACGCGTTTCAACGTCGACTCGATGAATCCGCCCGCCTGACTAAAGGCATCTTTCAAATTAGCGGCATTGCTAGATAATTTCTTACCCATCCCGCTCGTAAAACTCTTTACGCTCGCCTGAGCGGCCTTCAAACCAGCCTGCAAGGCTGATACGTTTGCTCGAATTGTCAGAGTGAGTGTGCTGTTATTCATCTTCCGCCTTCTTTTTTCTAGCGGACGAAAAACAACAAAAAAAATGCGGCTCAAAGTCCGCATATATTACCCATATTATACCACATCGTGATATAATCCCTCCATAAGGAAAGGAAAATAAACTACCACCATGTTTAGTCTATTTAAGAAGAAAGAGAAACTACCGCTACTCGCCAGTGGCGAATATAACGGGACGTATAATCCCATAAAAGATAGTGTTTTGTCAGCTGAGTTGGCATTCGATCACAATGGCGTTACTTTCTCGTTTGATAAAGGCATCAAAAAAGATATTGTGCGGAGTTTTGATTGGTCAGAGGTCGAGGGTTTCGACTTCAACTCAAAGAAAGAAGATAAAACCGTTGTTTTTCGTACAATATTGTATTTGAAGGACGGACAAATCACTCTAGTTAAACCAATTGAAGAAAGTAACGTTCAATACGGTATTGTCACCACGCTAGAACCTCACTATAAGAAAATACGCGAGTTTGTCGCTCAAAAAATAACATCATCAGAAGGAGCTCAAAAATGAAACAGCGTAAAGGCGGTTTTGTGCACATTATTATCATCGTAATTATTGTAATCGTTGGCATTGGTGTCATTGGAAATATAGGATCATCAGAAAAGACTGTTAACCAAGCCAAAGATTCTGTTCAAAAAGCTGAGTCTGACCCAAGCGACAGCAATATCAATAACGCCAAGTCGGATATCAATAAACTGCCAGAAGACAAGCGTGCTCCATTCTCTGACCGTATCGCCAAACTAGAAAAAGCCAAGCAGGAAGAGAAAGAGCGAGCCGAACAGGCGAAGAAAGCCGCCGAGGAGAAGAAAAAACAAGAAGAGGCAGCCGCTGCCGCAGCCAATCAACAACAAGCGCAATCACAGCCTGCCGCTCCATCAGAGCTGAACTTTAGCAGCTGCAAAGAGGCACGCGCCGCTGGCTATAGTCATATGCGTCGAGGCGAACCCGGATACGCGCCGCACCTTGATAGAGACGGCGACGGTATCGCCTGCGACAAGCACAGATAAAAGCAGAGGCAGCTTACTGCTGCCTCGCCTTATCGATTTGCTCTTTTTCGACTACCGCCTCAACTTGACGTCTTGCTAGGATAGCTGCGGTAAAATCCTCTGGCTGATCCATATATTCATCGTACGTCCAGCCATACTCCTTGCAAATAAGCGCAATTTGGATCATCTGCGGCACTTCGCCAGAACCATTGCGCAGAGCGCGGTCATACTTAATCGACCACGCCTCTATTCTTTTGGGAGCTCCCTCTCTCTACCGAATACTTCCATAACCTTATTGCTGATAGTCTCATAGTCGTCGCCAAATTCGCTGTCCATCAGTGCCTCAAATGGCTGTTCACGGTTGCCGCAGTATTCCAGCAATAACTTCTCAATTAGCTTATCGCTCGCTCCCATAACTCTACTCAAGTCGACATCTACCTCGCCATTGCTGGCTTCCATTTCCTTAGTAGACATAGTTTGCCCCTCGAGCATCAGCCGTCGGTACATACTGCGGTCACGGTTGCGAATAAACCCGCGGATAACAGCATTACGTCCGTCTTTTAGTTCGATAAACAGTTCTCGATTACTCATTTATTTGCTCCTAATACTCGTATTTATTAATCAGTTCAGCTTCAATAGTCTTGCCGTCTGTAATGTTTAGCAAGCCCTCGAAATTGATAGTCTCAGTTGAAATATCACTCAGTCCGTAGCTTGGCTCTCGGCTGGAAATTGCTACCTTACTTATAGTAAACAACAGACTGGTTGGCGTGGTTACGCCGGCTTTATGATTTTTATCGATGAAACCGAACTGCATTGCCTGAGTTGTACCGTTCAACATCGTGGTTTTGTAAGTGTTGTCAGTGTAGAGTTTCTCAATTGAGCCGCTAACCTCAAAGTCCTTATTAAAGATCTCCTGAATGTCATCCTTAGAACTTGACGTTTGAACCGCCTCCAAGTTTTTCTTAATTTCCAAGCTGAAACTCTTAACGTCTTGTAGCTCTGGCGCCGCTGCTAGCCCGGCTGCATCGGCTGCCATTTTCAACAGCACATCTTTCGGAATAAACTCAGTTTCCGTCGCATCATAGGCAATAGTGACAGACGACGGCGTTACGTCCTTTGACTTTTTCGACATCAAGCTTACTTCAATCTTCGGATAGTCGTCAGGTGTCCACGAAATCTTAAAGCTCTCAATCATAGCATACGGAAACTGCCCGCAGAATACCGCCTCTTTAATGGTAACGGTCGAGCTGATGTGCGTATTCTCATTATTAAGCGAGAATAAGTGTTTTTTAGCTCCCGTATCGCCAGCAACAGGCGTTGTCGTGGCTTTTTGTCCAAACACCATTGCCAGCCAGTAGTACAGCCCTTTTGCCCATGTTTTACCGCCAATTGAGCCTTCGCCTTTAACACTCATCACATCAACAGCGTTGTTTTTGGTGATGTTATTGTACGCCGATTCGTTAGTTTTCGTCTCTGGCGTGTCCTTAAAGCTAAAATCTAGTTGCGGATAAAAATACGTAGGCATTTTGGCGGTACCTCTGGTGTCTTCCAATGCCAAACCCACGGCGGTCTTTCGACCTGTTACAATCTTTTTCTCTGCCATTATTCCTCTCCCTCCTTATTTTCGGCTTTGGCTTTTTTAATTGCTTCTTCAAAGCTCCCTGTTTCGACAGACACGCCGAACTCTGGCAGGTAGAATGACTGCTTCGATGCGGGTGCTGCTGGCTGATTATCTTTCTTCACGGTTAATCCCTTTCTTACGCGAAATCAGTCAGTAGCAAAAGAAAATGCGACCAAGGCTGATCGCATATACTACCCGTATTATACCATGGTGCTTACATTTATCCAACCATATCGCGAGTGCGCACCGTAAATCGTATTAAAGCTTCGTTAGTAAATACGCTGCCTCCCCGCTCACTGACTACATACTCTATTTCCGTTTGACTGCCCAGGTCGATTATTAACTCATCAGATTGTTCGTCCTGGAATTGTCTCAGCACAGATAAAATTGTCTCAGGTAGTAATTTATTCTTACTATCTCGCCCGCAAATCATTTTCACCAATGCCATATGACTGCCACTACGTTTCGCTGTGCTATTAAAATCTCTAGTTAGGTCATATGCCACATTGATTAACACTGTCGAGTGCGTTTCGATTGAATACGAGGCATCATCAATGACACTCTGCCGTTCATAACTGATAAAACACATCGGCAAACTTGATTTATCCACTACCATTGGATCGCCCAGATAATATTTATTTCTCAAGTCTTTCGGGCCGTGCTCATTTAATAGGTTACGCAGCTTTGCTAAAATTGGGTCTTCGTATTGCATTATCTCTCTCCTTCAGCTTCTAAATAGATTTGTAATCGTTGGCGAATATACCGTGCTTGCGATTCGGTCATACCCCACATCTTGCGTGCTGGCATATTTTTTGTACCCATCTGATGATATTTGAAATACCGTGTCGGGTTTTTAATGACTGCTTTGTCGCTGTATATTTCCGCCTTAAAACCATCCTTCATCTTGCCCGTTTTATTTAGTATCGGCCACGGATAGTTTCGCTTACGCTTCCGCCACTGTGCGCCAAAAACTGTACCACGCTTGCCACTAAAATTCTTGGAAATCTCATCCAGCATAAAATTAGCCGCCTCCTGCAACGGTATCCGCAGACTACTAGCACGCCTCCATCGATTTAATAGTATCTGATTGAATTGCTTCAGTTCCTCGCCATCAACCGTGACAGAAATTGGTACTTTTTGCCCGTCCATCTACCAATCCTCGCTACTGATGTGCGGTCTCTTTGAAAAAAGATCTCCATCATCCCGCGCCGCAAATCCTTGAGCACTTCTTGAACAGGCTTCGCCGCAAACCATGGTAATTAGCGTGTTCAGTTTTTCACTTGCCAGCTCCAATTTCTTATAGCCATCCTTGCTGGTATTTTCAATGTCTTCATTAAATCCATAATCCCGCACTAATAGCATACCGGCAGCCATTAGTCGCTGAATGTAGCGTAATGTGGGCTTATAGTCATCAGCCCAGGCGGACTCACATGGAATCTTTGATATGATTTCACTCAGGGCTTCAGTTCGCACTTTCTCGACATATTCAGGCTCTACACTAGAACTAGCAAAGCGTACTGACACTTCCTGCCCAGAAACAACCGGCTTTTCCAGCGTAATCAATGCATTGGTGATGTCTACTTCGGTTACTTTGACTAGCTTATTGTTCACTAGCACTCGCACATCTTTTACGTCAATTGTATCGTCGCCGTTGACGTCAGCCAAGATATAGTCTCCTAGCGAAATCACCGAACTGTTAACGTCGTTAAACTCCAACAGCTGGCGGTGATACAATCCCGCTTCCTGTAATATATCTTTGATAGGTTGATTTATTTCGTGCTCCATATTATTTCTCCTAATCCTCAAACAAAGGCGGGCGAATCATCTCCCGCCTCAAGTCTGCCGACTAAGAACCTTTCACAGTCACGATAAACTGCATTGCCTGGTAAGCTGCGTCGTAACGACCACGCAAGCCCCAGCTAAACACATCAGTTTCGAATGCCCTGTCGCTGTTTATGTCGGTCTTCGCAACAGGTGCACCAACCTTCACGCGCTCAGCAATTGTCAATGGGCACATACCCTCTTTAGCCGCCACCAAGAATGCTGCTTTGCCAGCAATACGTGGGTCAACGATCAGCTCAACACGTTTGTAATTGGTGTTGCTCTGTCCATTGTCCAACTTCTCGCGGAGCAAGATTTTCTCAGCTTCCTCGCGGTTTTCCTGACCAACGATCAAGTGGGTTGGAATTGGGTTGATAAAGTCGCCATCAGCATCTTTCATGCCTACTAATGCGTCAAAAGCCTTATTGAACGTTGAGGCACTAAATGCTCCAGGAACCAAGTTGCCACGATCTGCGTGGAAGAACGGCTTGCCGTCGCTCAAATTAGCCGTAAAGCCAACAGGAAGTGCTGCAACAGCCAATGCGCCGTAGTGACGACCACTTTTAGTAGTCATAACGCGAGTTTGATTTGGAATCTGACCGAGGTCATCATCTTCAATCTTTTCACGTTCAACGTCCAGAGTTGACTCCCACTTTCGTGGAGCGATTGTGTGGACGGTGTTGTCAGCCACGCCGTGTTTGCGCTCTGATTTGAACTCACGCATGCCAGGCACGCTGTTGAGTGTCACGATGTTGTTGACCGCACCTGTCACTGGTGTGATATCGTACAAAATGCCCTGCAGAGGGTCTTTGTATTCTTTTTTAGTAGTCTTGTATACCGTCTTGATGGCGGTATCAAGCTTTTGTAGCGTTGCTATTAAATCCATCTCATATTCCTTTCTTAGCTCAGGCGAACACCTACAGTTTTATTGTCAATAACTTCAACAATCTGTCCGATTGCTGGTGCGGTAGCGCTAACAGTTGTCGTAACCTTGTCAGATGTAGCAACTGCAACAGCTTTACCTAAGTCAGTAGCAGCTACTGAGTCGATCGCCAACTGAAACACACCAGCTCGATAAACGCGCACCTCATTCTTAACTAAGCCACTAGTACCTTCCATTGCAACACCTAAAAATGGTTTTGCACCTGCCTCTGCTGCTTTAGCATTGCCTGCAGCGTCAACAGTAACTAATTGTCCGCGATTGATCACGTTGCTACCGAATGGAGCCGAAATCAAATCGCCGTCTTGTCGTAGAAATGTCATTATTGATTCTCCTTCTCACGCTTTACTTCTTTATAATCTTCTTCATTCAGTCCAAACCGCTCGATGTCTGCTTTATCGGAATCGTCCAGCTGAACTTCATCACCATTTCCATTGCCGCCTTCACCGCCATCTTCGCTCAATAGCCGCATTGCCGGCATTGCCGCAAAGAGTTCCGATAATAACACATCAACAGATTTGGTTTTCTTGTCAGATAATTGCACCTTGGTATCTTTGGCGGCACAGAGCGCCAAATAGCTCTCCTTTTGAGCCGGGACAAGCTTACCCTCAGAAAGCAGCTTCTCATATTCAGCCTCAGCCTGCTTTTCCGATAGCTCTCGCTTCTGCTTTGCCAGTTCGGCTTTTTCCCGAGCCAACTCAGCTTTCTCAGCTTCAAACGCTTTCTGCTCATCAGACAAATCTTTCTCGCCCTCAGATAGGTTATCTTCTCCAGACTTGTCCTCGTCTTTATCTTCTGGCTCTTTAGCGTCGGCGATTTGTTGCTTTACCGCTTCCTCCTGATCTTCAGGAACTTCAACGTCTGCGCCAGCGGCGACAGTTGCAGTTTTTTCCTCGCCGTCTTCCTGCCACTTCACATCGACATCGAAATCACGGTCGTTAGTTACTGTTACTTTATTCATCCCATTCTCCCCTCTCTTGTTATTAGATGAATCACTAAGCACAATGGCTGCCTGTGACATGTCAGACAGCGCCGGCTCAAAGGCGTGCATACCTTTGAGATATGGGTCGGTCACTAGCCCTACATGTTGGAGTACCGCGCCCTTGAGTGAGCCATCTTTCTTGTCCTTGTATTGCAAATCCATACCCATCGACACGTTCGGAATCAGGTTTTTGTCGATTTTATCAGCAACTGCATCGTCGCGAATTTCTATCAAACCGTACAAGCCGTCTTCTCGTGCCTCCAACTCCAGCAACTCGCCAGTATTAAGGCTTGCCAAGCTTGAGCTATCATACGGATGTCCTAGTGGCACTGGTACATAATCCAAAACCCCGTCATTGAAGTTTTTTACCAACTGATCAACCAGGTTTTTGTCAATAACCAACTTCGAATTATCCCAATCGTTTGGATCTATCCATTCGCCAAACGGACATAATTGCTTCCAGTACCGTCTGTACTCGCTTTTGCCCTCGTCGCTTAGTCGGATGTTATCTTTCGTCTTTGTTGAAACTGTAAACATATTATTCTCCCGATATGTTCCAAGAGAAATTTGCCCCAAAAGAAAATGCGACAAACTCGCCTGTCGCATATACTGGCTCTATTTTATCATATTCGACTTAAAAATAAAATTATTTAGAAAAATACTCTTCAATTTTTGCCGCTAGCTTAGTTTCTTCAGTTTCTTCATCGATAAACTGACCGCCAGCGTAAATCTCTCTCACTAGATTACCGAGCGAGTCAAACAATAAATAATAGTTATCAGCTATCCACTCGTCATCTTTAGCAAGCGACACCAAATAGCATTCCTGACCGTTGTAGCTGCCTAGTTGATAAAAACGCTTGTCGCCATATTTCTCTTTAATGTAGTTCTCTATTTTTTGGCTAATTTTCATCGCTTACTCTCTTTCATAATTAATTTTATCGTCTCCTTGTCTAGTTCTCGATTATCAACTCGAAATGCCCAAAATGCATATCGTGGTCTAGCTTTTACATCAGCGACAAATTCATCACGGTTTTTTATCGATTGTGTCTGAGGGTCAATAAAAACAAGCTTGCCAGCTCTTTTCTCGGCCATAATTGTATGACCAGTGCGAGAGCCTTTCCATATCCATCCGACCTGAGCTCGAGCGCCGTTTGGCATGTCACCGATAAACCTATAACATTATTCGACTATTAGCGGGTGCGAGATTGCGAAATATACGCCTGTAAAATTGTTTTTAGATCCACGCTGTGGCGAAAGTTTATGTCGTCAATCTTATCCAGATCAACCCATTCTGGCGTGCCGTTAGTATAAGTCTTCTCACTGTCGGTTATGTTGTCGTTATTGATTTGCCCGTGCAGCTGGCTATGAGTGAAATACAGTTGAATTGACTGATTGGCTTTTGCCTCAGCGTTGCGCTTGAAGAAAGTGGTTGCTTGGTGAATGATTTTATCTGGTGTGATAGTCAGTCCAGTTTCCTCCTTAACTTCACGGACAATTGATTCCTCGATCGTTTCACCTTTCTCGACGCCGCCGCCAATCAAGCTATAACCGTCCCATTGCCTAGTCAAAAGAATCTTATTATCCTCAATAATAACCGCATACACGCCGACGCGAATATTTAATTCGTCAACAGGAACGGTGTATTGATTACCGAAGACGTCTTTACAGATGATGGATTTAATAAAAGTCACCTCTTTCAGATTATAAGCATCCTCTTGTTTATAATATCGTGCGGATGTCAATTATGATCTTTATTTTAGCATGGGCGGGCGGGAAATTACTATGTTTTACCGCAACTCTCTAGATGCTTGTCAATTAACAGAATGTCCGCTTGATCCTTACTCCTATCAAGTAGCGATTTCCATCTGCGAACCTCCTCAATTGACATAAATTTTATCCCGTCGATTACTGTTGTTTTTATAGTCGCATCTAACTAGTCCAGATTAAAACGCTCTATTGAGCCCTATTCTTTCCTATCTTTATACGTGTCCCAAACAAAATTTACGACAGCCACCGAAGAACTTACAACAAGCCCTGCGTATCTTGGAGACAGTTGAACAGCCCCAGCGCTTTTACCGTGGCCATTTCCATGCTTATTTCTAATCTCAGCTATGCCTTTTATGATCTGATTTAGACTACTTAAGATTGTTTTTACATTCTTATCTGCTTTTGCTGTATCATTAGTATTTGCGTCTATATTTAATCTTGTGAAAACCTTTTTCTGAAGATCCCCTAGGTTATCACTATTACTATAGCTAATGTCACATTCGTTCAAGATAAATTTAAAACAACTTTCTACTAAATTTTTAGCCTTGTCAATAGCATCATTCGGTGATTTTTTAATACTCTCCTGCATTAACCTTATTTCTTCAGAAATATATTCATCATCAAAATGCTTAACCGTATCCGCCATAATACTTTCTAGGACTCTATCATTTGGCGATATTATCGAAATATCAGCTTCTAGCTTCTTAGCCCACCTATCTTTTTCATCATTCCTATAAGAAGAGTCTTTAGGTAGTTGCCAATAGTGCTTAAGGAGATCTCTTGTTAAGGTTAAGCCTTTTTCAGGTTCATCAGCTAAGAACTTTTTAAGAGCCCTACCCTTGCTCACTTTTTGTTCAGGATCTGTATTATATCTATCTTTTACAGATTCCCCGATACTGGACATAGTCAACTCTTGAAAATCTTTATCATTAAGGTCGAGTACAAAACCATTATTTACGAAAATTGCTATGGCTTGTGAACGAATTTGGTCATTCATATGTTTAACCCACTACCCTTTCTCTTGAGACATGGTTATTGTATTTTTCTCTAGCTCTCTGTCCACTACTCAAATCTTACCACAAACCACGCGTCCTGTCTGCGTAGCGCAAAGTCATAATCTAGGCCTTTAGCGTCGAGCAGCATTTTCACCATGTAGAGGCCGATGCCACTGCTGTCGGCATGTTGCTTTGTGGCGGCACTGCTCCGATAAAACGGGTTGAAAACGTGCTGGAGTTGTTGTTTAGTCAGTGATTTACAGACGTTTTCGATGGATAACTCATGCTGACTGCAGGTAATTTTTATCACACCCCGCATCGCCGTGACGTACTGCGTTTAGCACCAGGTTCGAGATGACGTGGCGCATCATGTCGCGGTTGACACTAGTGGTCGTCGGCTCTGTATTAACCGTGAAAGTCATGCCGCACGTTTTTCCAGCCGTTGCATAGTCGTCACCACAGTAAAACCGTGCTGACGGAGGAATTGCTCGACACTAATCCGCAAGACTATCTCATCTTCTACAGAAGGAGAAACGTTTGGATTTTATTGCACATAATTAAGTATACCAACTTCACAATTCCATACATAATCAATATAATACATCCATGGACACTTCACGAAAAAATCGCATCATAAAAATTACTATTTGGGCAGTCTGCTCAATTGTCGTTACAGCCGCCTTATTAGCCGCCACAGCTTTCTTTTGGCCAGCAGCATCCAAGCAATTGCAATCTTCAAGCTCTGAAAAATTGAGCTACAACGACGCCATCGCCGCTGCAAATCGCACTGTTAGCGAAGACACTTCAAATACCGACGTTAGACCAGAATGTCGATCGATTATTAAAACCCACGGCAAAAAAACCGCCAAAGCCGTCATGATGATTCATGGAGTAAGCGCATGCCCACAGCAATTCACAGACTTGGGCAACACCTTTTTTAATGCCGGCTATAACGTCTATATTCCCCGCGTTCCCAGCCATGGCCTCACCGATAACAAACGACACGGAGAAATCACCATTCCAGCAATGGCGCAATTTATGAATTCCAGCACCAGCATAATTAGCGGTTTGGGTGATGAAACGGGAATTGTCGGACTTTCTGGCGGCGCAAATATGGCAACTTGGATTACTCAGTACAACAGCCAAACCATATCACGAGCGTTACTTCTATCACCTTTTTATCAGCCTTCAGAGTCGGAAACTCCTTCCTGGAAAATTCCGCTTTTACGAAATCTTTATGGACGTAATATTCTTCCAGATTCGTTCACGGGTAGCAATCTGTCATATCGCGCTCTTGGAAAATATATAATAATAGCCAAGAACTATAAATCCGACCTAAAAGCTCCAGGGCTAAAATATGTCGGAGTTGTAACGAGCGAAAACGACACCGCAATTGATAAAAATCTCGCGGTCAACATACCCAAGCAAATGGCTGCGGCTTCTGGTGCCAAATTCCAATATTATTCAATTCCAGCCTCATTCGGTATCGGTCACGACATTGTAGCCTTAAACCAAGACGAGGTTAAAAAGCACGCCGACAAATTATATCCGTTCTATTTGGATATGTACGAAGGAA
>ERZ773046.585-NODE-585-length-22800-cov-5.723983_pt1 | contig 22800 bp, 21 predicted proteins | sample MGYA00580634_ERZ773046 | MGnify/ENA primary metagenome ERZ773046 (study PRJEB29015, sample SAMEA2738127) | human oral metagenome | biome: human oral; feature: human-associated habitat; material: saliva | place: China | collected 2159 ... | reverse complement strand
TATACTATATAGATAGACATATAGATGATACTGGCCTTCTGGCCTCTTGCAATGAGAAAAGTAAATAGGAAGAGAGAGAATAGAATAGAAGATACTCTCTCTATAAAAAAGTTTCCAGCTGCAAGAGGCCACCGGTCAGCCCCTACTTTTTGTAAATTTGCGCGCGAGTGCACTACATTGGTAATCATCAAATGAATTACCGCTCTAATCATTCAGAGCGTTTCGATTGCTCAAACACTCGACTCTACAATTTCAACTTTTCAATGAAATTGCTCAAAAAATCTCGGAAATTCTTTGAAACTCGACACAACTTTCGTTCGAAATTCGAAATTTTGCCTAACTTTTGCCTAGTTTTAGCCCATTTTTGTCAACTTTGTTAAACAATTAACAAACTAACACTAGATTGACAACCGTAATCACGAGAAGCGTTTTTAGCAAAATTTGTGACGATTAAAAGTTTGTCAATTTTAATTAAATTTTAATCAAATTTTAATCTAAAATCGTTAATTTTTGTCAATTTTGAGTGTCAATTACGCTCAGAAATGTTTCTGTTGATACGTTTTGAAGACTAATCGTTAAATTAAAATTTGATTAAAATTGATAATCGTAAATTTTGCGAAACATTCATCAATTTCGACGTATGTACGGGCTCTGAAATGTATCAACAGTTTTATTTCAGAGCCCTGGCCTCTTACTTTAAAGGGCCAGTATGTTTTGAAAGAAAAATTAAAATTGCTCTCGTTGTTATCGTGATAATCTTTTCTAAGCGTCAATGCATATGTTTTTCGAAAACACTCTCGCAAGAGGCCACAAGAGGCCACTTTCTACTAATAAGTGCTTTCATATAAATCTCATCAAAAAACGGTCATGAACATATGCACTGCTTACGTTTCTAACCGTTTTAACTAAAGATTAGTGCTCTAGAACGCCATGTTCAACGCTGAACAAACTTAGGCCTATTTTAGACCAAAACTATATAATTAACGCGCATACTCGAAAGTTTGCTTGAGCTTTCTCGCAAGAGGCCACTTTCAATAGTGATTTAGCATGCTCATAAAAAAAAGCTTATATGAATAAATCATATAAGCTAATCATACACTCTAATCGTGCAGTAAAGTAATTTCAGATCGATGTTTTTCAAGTAAATCTTCGAATTCTGATTTTGTTAAAATATAAAAATCGTTCTCAGTCAATCCACTGATCGCAATTAGTTCATTAATAATCATTGTTTGCTCTGTTTTTGAATACTTACTTAATGGATGCACATTTTGATTAATCACGATTACACGTGATTTCATGTTTACCCAGTCGTATTGTGACGATTTGCTTAAAGTATTCAAGTCTTGACCTTCTGTAAACTCACGAACGTTACATTCTGAGTACAATAATGATTTTAATCGCATGCGATCATAGTCAAAATCTGGAGTTACATGTTTTGTAATAAATTCTTTCAAACGATTAATAAACGGTTTAATACTAATTGGCTTCGCGGCAGGGTTATTAACACGCAGATATTGACAATACCCATGATACACTGCCGTGGCGGCGACGTATCGATATTCGAAAGAACCGCTTTCTAATAATTCTGTAAAATATTCTTCTAATAAATCTTTTGATGAGTCAAATGCATCTTCAGTATCAGATCGAAGTAATTCTGCAAAATGATTATAATCTTTGTTAGTAGGTAAATCAGTTGTCGAAACAATCCAAGATACTAATGCTGTGTAAAAGTCATAATCGTACGTTTCAGTCTCTGGATCACCTACAAGTTCGTCAAGAGATTTTCCAAACTCCTTTTCGATCTGATCTTGTTGAGTGTGATCTTTACGATAGTTTGTATCGACCCATTTAAACACAATCGTACGGTCCAAGATCATATCCCCTGTCTCCATAAAACGTGGAAATTCATTTGTTGCTTGTATCTTAAGACCATGCATATACACAGACACTGCGCTAAGGTATTTACGATCAATTAACATTGCTGAACCTGTCACTAGTTGTTTAAATCGCTGCAACGAAGTCGGCGATAATACGTATCGCACTGCTAAGTCATCTCCAATTAACGCTAACTGAGATGGGTTAACAGACGACATGACACTATTATTTTCTAAATCTTGCAAGTTGAATGGCGTATATTGCGGTTTACCGACAATGTTTTTAATCATGTTTAAGTAAGTCGACTTACCGTTGCCGCCAGACGCTTGGATAATGATATATCGTTTAAACCCTTTTCCCATTAATGTTGCTAAAATGTTCATTTTAAGAAATTTTAATCGATCTTTGTCTTGTTCAGACCAGTCGTCAAAAATTTGTTGAATTAGTTTTAACATCTTTTGGTTCACTTTATTTAACGGTAATACGTCGTAATTTTGAACAGTAGGGAAGTAGTACTTTTCGCCGTTCTTGTTCGCTATTTCTTTGCCGACTTTTTTTGTAAGCAGGTTATACGTGCCAGACTTAACTCGAATAATCTCAGATGGTGCGTGAACGTACACTGTCACCTTGTCACGATCTAAAAATTCATAGCTATAGTTTTTCTCAACCTCTCTTGCACTAACACCAAAGACAAAGTTGTGTCGTATCGCGATTGCTGACAAGTGTTTACAAAAGGGTTCGTATCCTACATTAAGAGTTTGCTTATCGAAGTCGGGCGTAAATATCAAATTTTCGCCGGGCGCGATTTCCATTGCTCCAATTTGTTTTGTCTTAAGAATTGCTCGAATTACTTGAACAATGTGTAACTGACGCTTACTCATTAACTGTTGAGTCTCTGCGATATGCTCATCAATCTCTTTATAGAAGTCTTCATTTGAAGCGTAGTCTAATAAATCAGTCATCAGTACACCTCTTTCGCGTCATATTTTATTCGTAAATATTCTATGGGGCCGTCTTCTATCCTAAATGGGTTTATGTTTAACCCTTCGCATAATTTTACAATAGTCACTGCTGACAAAGTAGTTAAGTCGTTATCTAGTACTTTACTCAACGCAGTTCTACTTAACTTGAAATAAAGTTGCGCTTCAACTTTAGAGAAAAACATTGCATCGATTAATAACTTTGTACGCTTTAATAGTTCTTTGCATGTCAAACTAGAGACTTCTTTATCGTCAAAGAAGTTGACGATTTTTAGTTGAAAATCAAATGCTTGTGATTCTTGCAAAGATTTAAAATTGTGAATAGACTCAACGTCTAAGCTGTGCACGATGATGCAATCAATTTCGTGATTGCGAATCATTTTTAAAATTTCTTTATACGCACTTCTATTTGACGACGGCGTATCAATTTTCCAAAGCTCGTTGCCAGACATCAATTTGCTAATTTGAGTTGTTTCATACGTTTCAATCGGTCTTGATATAGCCGCGAGCTTTGAATATTTGTAGTAGTATATATTCTTCATACGTAATTTCCTTTCTCTATCTTGTATAGTACTCATTATATTATGAAAAAAGTCATATGAACACCGTAAAAGAGAATAAATTTTCAAATAAAATGCATTTTCTCTCATCGCTCACCGTAATAGTGTGCTCTCTTGTTCAGCAGAAATTTAGAATCGTCTCCAAGTGTGACGTCGTGACATTCTGCTTATGTAGATGAGCTTTCATTAACAACTAAATATAATTAATCATTGAGAGTTAAAAGCCCTCAGATCGGCTCAGATATGCACCAGAGAGTGCGTAATAAGCATAAAAAAAAAAGTCTGCTCACGAAGAGCAGACAAAATCACATTTTCCAAGAAAGGATGAAAAATGGTTAACGCAACAGCGTTATACTACAAATACTCAAGAGTATTATATACTAATTCTCGTATAATGTACATAGCCAATTAAAAACCCTACTCACACGAGTAGGGAAACAAAATAGGATTGACGAATAATTAGTAATTGCAGCACCAATTGCAATCATCAATTATTCTACAGGAGTTGAGTGTTGGTATTCCATGCCAACATAGTTATTATATTATACTTATCAAGTGATGTACACAGTCAAATAAAAACCCTACTCGTAATGAGTAGGGAAAAGAAAAACAAAAATTAAAATGGAGGTATTCGCCAATGAAAAGGCGCAATTTCAAAACAGTCAGTGTAACCTGACTTGATAATTATATAATAGATACGATGATAAGTACATAGTTAATGCATAAAAAAAAAAATAGACTAGCATGGGCCTAAAGCGCTAGTCTATTCACACCCTTATAATGACAGAGAGGATGCGGTTTCGGTAGGCGATACCTTACTGCTTATTCATTATATTATGCATGCGATGACATGTACATATATGAATTAAAAAAAAAAAAGACTAGCGAGTGCAATCACTAGTCTTAAAATATTTTGACAGAACGTCTATTTGCAGCAGTTGTTCTACATGAACATATTCATTATATTATACGTATCAACTGATGTACATAGGTGTAAAATAAAAACTCGCTCTTAATTGAGCGAGTAAAGTCGAAATCAAAACTTGAACAAAAGCGTAAAGCTAATGTCAAAATCGTATGGCGATAAAACAAATGAACAAAGTTATTATATCATGTTTTCAAGAGTTTGTAAACTGTCAAATTAAAAAAACCCACTTAATGAATAAGTGGGCTTCAGGATTGGAGGTTTTAGTGGAAATATTCACCTGTAATGATTATATATTATCAATCAACAAATGTACATCATTAAATAAAAAAAAAAAAGACTCAAATGAGTCTCTTTTCTTAATCGATTAATGTATTTAAAATATCAGGTCGGAAACCGGCGAACGGTTCTTTACCATCGATTACAACAACTGGTAATGAAGTAAACCCTAGATCTCGCGCTTCTTCTAATGCTTCATTAGATTCCATTACATTTTTTTCTTCGAATGGAAGTTCATGCTGAACTAAGAATTTTTTAGTAAACTCACATTGCACGCAGCCAGGTTTTGAATAGACTTTAATCATTGTGCACCCTCCTTAGCAGAATTTTCCACAAGATCACGGATCTCTTTCATAGAACGTCTAATTGAGACTTGATCTTTGACTGAGAGTGAATTTAAAGAAATTACTGCAGTCATAACATCAAAGTCTTTCTTAATTGCTTTTAATAATACATCATTCTCGCTAACTGATGGTTTTTCAAGCTGAGGTGATACGTTTAAAATATCTGATGCATATAATAATTCTTCAAATGTAACATCAAAGCATCTTGTTAAAAACACAATTTCGTCTAAAGTAAACGCTTGTTTATTTGCTAAACAATCTTTTACATAAGATTCTGGTTTTTCAAACACTTCTGCTAATTCTTTTGCTTTGATCTCATTTGCATGCATCAAACGATTTAAATTATTTGTAAAGTGATGCATCGGTCGTAGTAACTTATTCATTATTGATGACCACCTTTTGCTGTTAATTGACTAAGAGCTTCTAAAGCACTTTTGTCATTTGCTAACTCAGGAGAAAGTTTCTTTAATAATTCCTGTTTAGTCTTTTCTTCTTTTGCTTTAATCACACCTGCTTTTAGCGCTTCAAATGCTTCTTCTTCGTCAGCGAGCGCTAAGTCAGCGTATGTGTTAAACTCACTCTCCGCTGAAAGTAACACATAAATACCAAACAGCGCAGGCACTAAGCAAATTCCTACAAATAACCAGAAGAATAATGTTTCATGTTCTTGTAAGAATTTCAGTTTCATTAACATTGGGAAACCATACATTGTGATTGCTCCAAAGATAATTGAAATGATAAAACTCCAAACATGTAACCCGAGTTCTTCATGTAGTTTTAATAAATAATATTTACGAGACAGCCAGTTTTTAGACTGAGCTGTTGACCAAACGTTTTGGTAGTATTTTACCTTAGACGCTTCTCGTGTATGTCTGAATTTTAAAATGTCTAATTCACTCGTTTTAAAACGACTTGTCGCTTTATTCATGCGAGCAATACGACTATTTTGTTCACTCAATAGAGTCAGCTCCTATCTATAGATTAAAAAGTTTTTGAATCACAAAGATAGCACCACGGAATAACACGTCTAAGATACCAATTGTGATTCCTGCAGCAACAAGAATTCCAATTGCTGTACAAAATGTTGATGTCGCTTCTCCAGCAGTCGCCCATGTGATTGATTTAATTGTATTTCCAAATGATTTCATCGTAAAATCTCCTTTGATATGTTATATTATATTTCAAATTCGCGAGCATGAACACTCGCGATTCAGCTTCTTTTTCCTCAATTTTAACTAAATCGCGAGACATGTACATACGTCTAAATATAATCTTCTAACATTTGTTCTAAGATTTGTGAAGTCAATTCTTCACCTTGTGCTACTCGATTGTATAATTCTTGATCGAATGCACAATCTGCAATTAGATAATAATGATGAACTAAATCATTTTGCGAAGCGCGTCGAACGTTTCGACCACGCGCTTGAATTAGTGAAATATGTGAATACTGATTCTCATAAAAGATTGAACAATTTGACTTTTTCAATTCGATACTTGCGCCGCCAGCTTGGTATTGCAATAAAATTGGGTTGTCGGTCGTCAAATCGATTTCTGCAAAGTCTGTTCCACCAGAAACCACTTGAATGTTTTTGTAACCTTCTTTTTCTAATCGAGCTAAAATTGCATCTTTAGCTGAGTTGTGTTGATAAAAGATCAGTGGCTGAACGTGTTTCTTACAAATGTCAACCATTGCATCTAAACGTAATTCGTCTTCACAGATTCGAGCAACTGTTGCTAATAAGAAGTCAATAGCACTTTCGAACATACGTTTACGTTGTGCCGCACGTAATGATGCTAAGTCATCGTATAATTGTTGATTATATTGTAATTGAATGATATGAGATTTTACGTCTGGCATATCAAGAGTTGATACGTCGACGTTTGGTCGATACATAATTTCTGCATATTGATCTAATAATGTTTTATAATACGGCCAACGATATTCGTTTACTTGACCATTATAATCATAGATTAAGTATTGACCGTACATACCTTTTAAGTCCATTAAACCAGTTTCGCGTTCGAATTGTGTTTTATTACTATAATATTGACCCATGATTAGATAGCTACTCATGTCTAAGATACGATTGTTTGTCAATGGCGTCGCAGTAACACCGATTTTATGAAGTTCGCCAAGCTTTTGTAATTGCTTAGATCGTTTTGACACTGGGTTTTTAAACCCGTGTACTTCGTCGATTACGACAATACCTTTGAACGTGAGTTCTCGCAATAATGAACTCATTGATTTTGCGTTCGCTAAGATTGATGCGAATTTGTCATGCGACGTAATCGTGATTGGTTCTAGAATATTATCTGGAAAAGCTCTGTTGTAAGCAGCAATTGTGTTTTGCCACCCTAAGCCTGCTACTGATTTTGCGATTGAAGATACCATAAATGGTAATTTTCTACCAAGTTTACGCTGCAGCTCTCCAAGTGCATATACTGTCACGGCTGTTTTACCAGAGCCTGTAGGCATGACTAATAATGACATATAATTTTTACGAGCACGATTCGAAAGTTCGATACCGATGTTTTTAGTTGAGATGTCTTCCCAATCAATATAATCATAAGGTTTAATATTCGGGTTCGACATGACATCGAAGTCAACTACTGGTACACGTTTAGTCGCAGTGCGTTTTGATGTCGCTTGTTTTGCAGCTTTTGCTTGAGCTGCTTCACGTTTTTCAATAGCACGTTGCTTCGCAATTCTTGCGCCATAACCATTTACTTTTGTTCGAGCCATTACATCACTCCCTTGCCTTTATTCATTACTTTAATGGTTGCAAAACCTGTCAACCGCTTATGCTCCGACGCTGCAGCACTTTGTCGAGTTGTTAGATCGATTGTGTATAGCCGTCTCATAATGTAAATCACGATTGACGAAATAAATGTTCCAATTGCAATTGAGCCAACAGTGATAAGCACTGTTGCAGGCGAACCGTCTAATTTCAATAGAATAGATAACGCTAAACCGATATACGTTAATATTAACGATAGAATCAGTCCGCGCGCGATCGATAGTTGTACATTATATTGCTTCATTGCTTTTGGTGAGTATTGATTTAACGCTTCTTCGTTTTGATTGCCATCGAGTTTTCCTGCTTCTTCAGATCTTTCGTAAAACTCATTAGGTTGATTATGATTCTTTACTTGAGAAAGTAATGACGCTTCACTTCTAATATCCATTCGATTTGATGTGTATAACGGTACGAAGACGTCGTAGACTTGATCTTGATTATAGAACACATGATTTAATGTTGTTCTAGAAATGACATAACCGTCTAAATACGTTAAATCGTTATGTTTGTGTCGAATTGGTAAATGATATGCGTACATGATGCTTATATCTAATGGTCGACGATATTGATTTCGTGGATCTTGAAGAAAGAAGTCGACTTGTTGATGATCGATTTTATCCGCAATTACGTGTATTTGTTGATATGAGAGAAGTGTGCGTGTATAACATACAATATCTCCGATTGCGTGCTGCCACGCTAAATTCTCAATTTGAGAAAGTTTCGAATTACGACCCGGCCCTACAAACTTGATCGTCACATTTGATGGATATTGCGAACCGAATTGTACAGAGAAGGTGCCACTATGTTCGTCAACTCGTCTTGTAATAATAATCAGTTCGCTATTTTCGAATCGTTCACTCATTGCTTGAATCATTGGTAACAACCCTTTTGATTCGTTGTAGCACGATAGGATATTATGTTGCACATCGAGAGTTTCACGAGTGATGTTTAAACATACACTTACATATTGTTTGTTCATTTGTTATCTCCTTTGTTCAATTGTTCTTCAATCCAAGCGTCACAGTCATAAATTGCGTTTAATTTACCACCAAGAATTGTAGTGAAGTCGCCATATTCTCCAGTGTTAATTTGAATTAAACGATTGTCATCGACGGTCGCGTTCCTTGGAATTGTTTTTACGACATAATGTGATTTGATATATTTAAACTTGTTGATAATTTCTTCATCAACATAAAGTTTCAATTGTTGCAACATTACGTCTTTTTGTGACTTTAGATCTTTAACACTATCGATTGTAGTGTATTTCTCGTAGTGTGGAGTGTGTAATACAGAAGTTAATGAATGATGTTTAGAATCAAATGGCATGCATGATACAAACGGTCCGTCCATAAATGTAACACCAATGTGTTTAAATTCTTCTGGTACTTGGAATAAAGCGATTTCGCATGCTTCATATACGACGTTTGTCTGAGGCGCTCTACTTGACATGTTCTCAATTATAGAAATGCCCGCATAAGCACAGTTTACGATATGTTTTGCACTTACTTTATATCCGTTTGATGTTGTTACGATATACGCGTCATCGACATAGTCAATTGAGATAATTGAGTCATTAATGAAGGCATTTCCTAACGGTAACATTTGCATCATTTTCTTAGTGTCAATCGCGACTTCGTCTGTCAACCAAGAGCCTTCGATAACCTGTCGGTTTAAACAATCTGGAATATATGCGTCACATTTCACTTGTAAATCGTTTGCAAATTTGTCAAATTGCTTAGCAGATGTCATTGATCCGAATTTAGGAATTGCATATACTTGATCGAAGTTTTCAATAAGAGCTGCTTTAAACTCACGTTTAAAACGTTCGTAGTACTTCACAGAATGCAACGCGGTTGTAATTGATCTAGGATAATGATACCCGTTATGAACTCGAGCTTGATTGACTAAACTCGCTGTTCCTTGCGGAGACTGATTGAAGGTTAATGAATCGTCTTTTGCGATTGTCACTACATCGAAATGTTGAGATAATTTACGAGAAATGTATCGACCGTAAATACCAGCACCGACAACTAAATAATCATAAGTTGAGAATGCGGAAATGAAATATTCTAATGACGAGTTATCGTCAGTGTTGTTAATATATTCATACGACACAACGATGTCTTTATTTAGCTTTGCGCATTTACGAATAAATGCTAATTGTTCTTTTGTATACTTTCGATCTTTCCAAGATAATGTATTATCTTTAGCACTCACATGTATTCTATTTGTATTGCTAGACACATATTCTGGAGTCAATACTTCGTTTGATGCTTCATATGCGTATAAATCAAACAATGGTAAACATGTGATGTTATCGCATTCTATTTCTTTACATAATTCGACAACGCTTGTGAATGTTTTCAAGAAATATGGACTAGATTCGAACGGAAGCGGTTCGATGTATAAGTTAATTTTACGAGAAATTTGATTATCAATTTTTTTGATTGCTTTAATAAATTGTTGTTTTGTTAAATCATTTCGTCTTGTTGCAGGCGCACCATAAATAAAATTACGATATGTGTCGCCACGATCAATAGATTCAACAATGTGCTTGATGATCGATAAGTCTGTAATCGATCCTTTTACTCTTGTTGAATCAACAATACTTAACATTGTGTCAAAACGTGAATCGTCATGCTTCATAGTATGTACTTTTCGATTGTCAAGTTCGAAACGTGTGTCTTCGATCGATAAAATTGTATCACCGAATGCAGGTTTTCGATCGTGAAAAGCAAGTACACTACAGGCTAATTTCATAAAAGTTCCTCCTTTAAGTTCTATTCATTAAGTCTATTATAGATTATCGAGACATAAATGTACACACTACTCTCAATCAAAGATTAAGAATAGTGTGTTAATTGTTCGAGTTGTGAGTGTAATGTTTTACATTTACTATAAAATACCTCACAAGCTCTATTTGCTTCGCTGATCGTATATTCGTTTACTGATCTAAATAGACCAAGTTTTTTCTTATGAGCGTCAACGAACGCTACTAAACTTTCCTTAAGAGCGTCACTCAACACAAGCACATCATTTGCTGTATTTAGAGCTGGTCTCGAGAATTGGATAAGTGCTTGACTTACTCGAATTCGTTCTAAATATTTCACTAATTTATTTCGAATAAAATCTTCTGTGTCTTCGATCATTCTCATAATATCATTAGCATATTCTCTATCAATATCTGGTGACGATTGAATCAAATCTAGATACTCCGATCTCAGTTGACTAACAATTTGACCAAACGATTGTAACGAAATATCAATTCTGTCAACAGCTCGTACTTCGATTTGATGAAGTCGATCGTAGTCGTCTAACGGAATCACTGCTCTAAGTCGATCGATGGTATCTGAGAGAGCAGGACATAAGATATACATGCGAATGCTATTAAAGTGAGCTAATAAATCTGATGCATATACGATTGCATCTCGTGTTATCATGTGATATGGAAAAATTGTCTTATAACTCACTGACTGACCAAAGATTCGGCCTTGCCATTTCACTTTAATTAGAGACACAATTTCTGATGCTCGCGTTTCCAACGTTGATCGAATAGCATAAGAATCGTCTTCTACAGTTAAGAATAAATCTTTCGTAAAACGTACTCTTGCAACTGCTGATAGCATCAGTTCTTGTTTAGCTAGTACGTTTTTGATTCCAGCTGGTGCTTGAATGTGTTCAAATGCATACTCGAGTTCTTCGTTAGTCATACGACCAACACTGACAGGTTCAAAGGTCTCTACCAAGTACTCAAATGAAATATGCAACTGATAAGACCCTTCACCTAATTTTGTGACAGAATCAACTCGAAAATTTGTATCGAAATCTTGAGAAAAATTATAACGTTCTTCGAGGTAAGACGCAATACAAGATTGAACTAACTCAGTGTTTAATTGCGTCACGATCGTTCACCTCTAATCTGCATCAATAACAGTCTTAATTCCTTTGCGAATTGAAAGTAATGTCGGACAAATTTCTTGAATAATTGTGCTTTCGCATTTACGTAGAATTGCGATATGCACTTCGTAACCCTCAGACTGATCACCTTTATTTAAACCACGTGCTTGAACTTCTTCTTTATACGAAGACATGCGTCCACTTAACGTATTTAATTCAGTCGCTACATAGTTAGGCGCTCCTACAAACGCTTGACCTAATGCTGTACGTAATGCAGGTGTGCTTGCGCGTAAAATCGCATCTACTAAGCTACGTGCTAATTCTGCAGTTTCTGTACATAGATCTGCCATACTTTGTACTTTTTGATCTAACGTGTCAAGAGAAACAGAATCAAGGTTTTCTGCAGTTGCTTTTGTTGGAACGATGCTTTGTAGAGAACGACATTCTGAAGCAGCATTGTCTAATAAAGTATATGCACTACTTACGAATTTGTAAGTGTCTTCTAATTCTTTACGTAATTGTTCTGGCATCAATGTTTCACCAGAAGCTGAGATTGACAATCCTCTAAAATCAGCAGGGTTCCATGCTTCACGTAACGCTTCTTCGATAATATCGTGGAATCTTTCGCGGAAGAATTCTTCGTTATTTTGACGACTGAATTCTGGATAAGTAGAACCTGCTAATGAATACGAATGCGTAAGGCAATTTAAGTTCCCTAAGTTTAATTCTTTCATTTGAGATTTTGCAATACGATAAATTGCAGGATTGTCTTCATCTTGTTCTAAGTAGAACTGAATGACTGGGAATTCTCCAGCGATATTTGCTCGTGCGACGACATGGTTATTGGCTTTATCTAAACCTTTTAACATTGTATCATTCATAAATTCTGAGTGAGAGCGCATTTCTTCAGTAACGTCGCCCTCCCAATATAAATCTTTAATTTCATGAACTGCGATTTGTACAACTGTTGCATCTTCTACTTTAGTAGATTCTTTTAATAATTGGATATTCCAAACAATATTTGGGTTATGCGGTTTTTGACCAATGATATTTGAAACTAAATTCGCTGCTGAAATATACAGTGATCTATTGTTAGTTACAATTTCTGACATAGTAAAACTCCTTTGCTAAATAACTTGATGAAGGCACTTCATCTTTCATAGGTTTATTATATCAAAAAGACGCACGTTCGTACACTCGTAGTATGCGCGCGTCTATCATCTTATTTAATTAATTGAAGAAAGTGACTACTTGATACCTAGTTCGACCGCCATAAGTATTCGGTTCAATCGCACCAGAAAGAATAAATTTATCTTTTTTCGGGTTCTTATAATAATTAAACACAATTCCGTCAAGTGATGGTAATAATACTACTCTAAGGTGTTTATCATAGCTGAATGTAGAAACATTTCTGCTAGTTGGATCTACTTCGAACGATACTCTCAATTGAGGAATAAATCTATTAAACGGATATAATTCGTCAATTTCTGCTAAACCGATCATAATATCTGAGTCTGTGATTTTTTTGTTTTTCAATAAATCTGTAATATCAAATGCTGGTAATTGTTCAACAATCTCATGTCGAACTGCATTTGTCACAATATTTGCCCATTCTAATTTGATCTTATCAGCAAAGATTGTTTTAATTGTAATACCTGCTGCTCCAGCGTGACCGCCAAATGAAATAACGCCATCTGGTACACGAGTTTTTAATTCTTTAAATAACTCTCGTAAGTCATAGCCTGCTGGTGCACGTGAACTTCCTCGGCAAATGTCGCCCTCGACACTAAACGTAATCGATGGCAATTTAGTCGATTGAACTAAACGTGAACTTACTAAACCAACTAAGCCTTCATATTTCGGATTGTCAATGATAACAACTGTGTCTGTCAATGGTGTTACTTGCAATAAATCTTCTAGCATTTGTTTACGTTCATCATTTAATTCTTTTAATTTAGTAAATTTAGCCATTGCTGCGGCAAGTGTTGGTTGCATAAATAATTCGAAACTTGGTTTAGCATCACCTAGAACACGTCTTGGCGAGTTCATAAACGGTGCTAAAGTCCAGCCAATTGGTTTTGATGTTAATGAATCAATCTCACTTAAAATTGCTTCTAAACCATTCAAATATGCTTGAAATTGAGGACTGTTAGACACATGGCGTAAGCTCGCAACGTTTTTACGAGTAAAATATTGATACTTACGCAGTATGTACGCATTTTCATCAGTTAATGGCATCATATCTCCTACAGTTGCAATTACTACAAGCGGTTCATAAGCTTCAACAAGTTGAAGTTTTTCAGGCGCATATTTTCGACAGAGCAACTTCATTAATTTATGTGCAACATATGTTCCACAAATTGAATGAAATGGTGATCCGTCTTTAACGTCTCCACGATTAGGGTTGACAACTGCTACTGCATCAATCGGATGATTATTTGCTTGACCAGGGTGGTGGTCCGATACTAATACTTCAATATTTAGCATTTTTGCAAATGCGATTGTTTCCTGGTTTGCAATCCCACAGTCTGCAGTTACGATTACGTCGAAAGGTGAATATAATTGCATTAATCTAGTTAATTCTGGTTTCGTAAGACCATAACCTGTTTTTGTAATTGGATAAGTAAGTTCAACGTTAAACCCGAGTTCTTTTAATACATTATAAAGCTCAAGCCCTGAACCAACTCCATCGACGTCATAGTCAGATCGAATTAAAATTCGTTTGTCTTTTCGAGCCCACAATTCATCAACGAACTTTTCACTTTCTGTTAATAACGCTGGATCGAATTCGCAAGCATGCTTATGATTCTCAATATGCTCTGCTGAAATGTTATAATGCTTTAAATATTCTTCATATAAATCAATCAATCAATTTCACCTCCGTTGTTTGGTTAAATGCTTTAATTTTCATATCTGCTAATTCATATTGTTCAAAGCCATCAGATGCTTTAACAGTAAAGATTGGTAGTTCGTGATTATCGACTTTGTCGAACGAAAAGTCTTCATAACCGATGATAAATCGACCGCCACTTCTAATAATTTCTAGCCCTTTTCCCCACTGATTGACAGCTGGTAAACTACCAAGACGCTTTGCTTCAATACCTGTAAACACACCATCTTTGTCATGCGTTAAAATATCAGGTGTTCCGTCTTGTGAGAATAACGATCCGTGAACGTTTACATAATAACGATTATGGATGATACATTCATTTACAATCTTACCGACTGCGCCTAATTTTGAATTCTCTTTACGTGATGTCATTTCTTTAGGTTATTTCCTTTCGTTCGATTTGTCGAAGTGCCTTTTTCTTTTTTAGTCGAGTATAAAGACTTCGCAGATTTTGCAATTGATTCTCCATTTAATAGAGCGTTTGCAAGTTCTTTAGATTTTGCTAAATCTAATTGCTTTTTATTTGCAGTTGCTGCTCTTGCTAAACAGATCCAATATGCTTCTCGTTCGTCAAGTTTGTTTTTATGATTCCTGTTAATATATTCTAATACATAAAAGTCCCAGTCTTCTAAATTCTTAAATTCAGAATCGTGACCAACTGTTTTAGACGAACCGTTTTTAAAATGTTGCTGTAATCTTCGTTTCATGTTTACCGATTGACCAACATAGATCTCAAAAGTTTTGCGATTGTGATACACATATATCCCACTTTTGTCTGGCATCGTATCAAATGTAAACTTATAACGAAGTTCTTTAAGGAATCGCTCATATGTAATTGCTTCAGGCCGTAATGAAGACGCTTGTTGAGCTGACAATAGCATCTTTTTTAAAGATTCATTCTCAGCTCTAAGCGTCTTTAATTCTTCATTACTTGATTGATAAGCTTTTACGAGACGATTGTATTTATTTACAAATGCATCGTACGAACTCAAATTTCCCACGACCAATCTTTACATTCTAGTTTTAATTGCAGTTTGTCAAGTAATTTACCCGATTCTGCATCGAAGATTCGGTATTCCCATGTAGCATAAGTCGGTCTTCTTTCTAATAATGTCATCCAATAAATAGATTTAGATTTATTAATATTATTCACTTGAATCTCGAATTCTCTTAATTCTTTACGGTTTTGATCTGAGTCCCAACCGACTACTAATGCAGCGTTATTCTCAGAACCGTGATACCCATAAGGAATTAAATGCGTTCTATCATACGCTTTATCAGCTTTTGGATAAAGCATCGGTTTTAATTCAGCACGACGTTCGTCGTCTCGACCTTTATGTGAGAATGCTGTGCCTTTCGGTAAGAATGCGCAAATCTCATGTCGAGTTGCATCATGATAAAACCAGTATTGACCTTCTTTAGGCCGATGACCCGTAGCCCATACTGTTTCAAGTTTTTGTTTCGACTTAAGAATCTTGATGGATTGTAAATCATCCGTCGTCGTCTGAGCTTTATCTGGCTCATGTTTAATTTTTACTTTTTTCGGACGAGGGTTATAATACGGTTTAAAAAATCGTATCACTTTTGTAAGAAAACTTGTTTCACTCATTAGCGATACCTCCTTGTAGTTGTAGTTGATGGTGACTGAGTTGTCGGAGCTTGCGTTGTCGGTTCATCATTATCTGAGATTTCAACAGTAATACTTGAACCTTTTGTAATTTTCTTATATGAAGAAGCCGACGGTGCTTGTGTGACAACATTACCTTTCTTAATTGACGATCTTACGATCTTATACGTCACTTTAATCTGATTGTCTTTTGCCCACTTCTCAACGTCTTCACGAGATTTATTGACTAAGTTTGGATAGTCGACAACTAGATTGTCGAATTCTTTCTGAGCAGATGAGACTTCGTTCTTTAGTTTTTCGAATTGTTCTTTAGAACTTGTTTCTTTTGCGATTTTTTCTTCAATAAATCGACCTTTGTCGTTCTGCTCTAAGTATTGCTTAGCATCATTAAACCAACTCATCAATGGTTGTGTTAAATCTGTGCTAGTCACAGATGATGACAACTCTCTGAACTCTGATCGATCACTTTCTTTTGCAGAAGTTCTTACATAAAGTGTGTTTTTAGATTTATCTAAATAGAAAGAATGTTCAATCTTTTCATAGAGAGTCGTTAACACGTTGTATTCTTTAGCATACGACTTTAAATCATTATAAGTTCTTTCTACAAAGTGATTTGCTTTTGTTGTTAATGATAACTCATTTAGAGTATCAAATTCATTGTCAATAATCAATTTTAATTGATCAGATTTATCAACAACTGTTTCAGTTTTTTCGCTTAATGACGATTGAATTGACGATTGAATAGCCCATGCTTTCGAAATGACATCGAATAGTTCATGTACTCCCGTAAGTGAAATTTGCTTGATTACGTCGTGCGCTGATGTAAGTTCGTCAATAGACGATTGAGAAACGCCATCTTTAAAGTCGCCTTTATCTTCGTCCCAGATTTGATTCTTAAGTTCAACGTATTTACCCACGTTCGCGCGTTCGACATCGCTTAAGTATAACATTTCAGGAGATAATGATGCTAATTCTGGTTGATACGGTTTTTCCCATTGTTTAGAGCTATCATATTTGACAACTAGTTGAATGAGCATTGCAAGCGTCACTAATAATAATGACGCTCCAGCTAATAATACAACTAATTTTTTAAGAGAACCATTTTTCTTCATCTAATAAATGACTCCCTTCGATTGATTTTAGTTGATTAAGTGATTCTTTATTTGCAATGTCGATTGCAATTACTTTATCTGGATATAAGTCTTTAAATAATTTTGCATAATGCTTAAACATTGTATTAGATTCTTTTAGAATCTCTTTCTCATGTTTTGTATATCCTTTGCCTTCTTCAATAGCTCGTTTTTCTAATCGATTTAATAGTAAATCGACATCGCTACTGTAGAAAATAATATAATGATACTTAATTGCATCAACAAGTTCATTAAAGTGACCTTTATGCAATGGAGCCCAGGTTCTGATCGTCATCTCAGGCCCGTCTCGATGCACTGTGAAGTCTTGTTCAGCATTCCATAAGAAACCATATATTAAATACGAAAGCCAACCACGGTCGTAAATCACACTCTCGTGTGATGTTGAATCGTGCAGCAATTGCGACATTTTTAAATAATTTTCAGAAGAGAAGTGTTGCACAGTTGATTGATGTAACTGTGCTAACTCTCTACTAAGCGTTGATTTTCCAGAGCCTTTAGGGCCTTCTAGTACGTAATGAATCATTCTTCAGTGCCCCCTAATGACATTAAGTTTTTGTATAAGTCGTGAATCTTTTCTAATTCTCGATCTAATTTTGTAACACGAACCGCTCTAACTGTTGGAATTACAGTGTCGTCATGATGTACTAAACCAAGATCTGGAATATCACATGTTACTTTCCAGTTTTTCAATAAGTTCTCAGCCCAGCGTACATACGCGTCAATGTCGAGTTTAGATTTATCAAAATCACGAAGTTCTTTCGCAGTATTTAATACTTCACCTCGGTTAATATCTAATGGATAACCTGAAACAGTTTCACTACGCGTCCATTTTTCAACTAAGTCATACTCTTCTGTGTTTGGATTGTATACACCTAGTTTAGCAGTTCCGTGTGCTTTAGCATAATTTTTAAATTCTTCTAATGAATCGAAGTTATAAATTGGTGCAGTTTTCAAATAACGAGTTTCACTACGTTCTTTTAATGTAGTGACTAATGCAAAGTCAGATGGTACAAAGTCTTCCGTTTGTAGACGACCTTTATATGATAGTTTCTCACCATCGATGACCATGTCTCTAGGTTGAACACCTTGATATAATTGTTGAATAAACTTAAACGTATAGTCTTGAGTCATTGCTTTAAGTGTTTTTACAGCGAATGGTCGACCGTCTTTTGTTAATACAACACGGTTAATACGTTGTTGATCGACGTCGTCGTAAATTAATGTTCGTTTAGCAGAACCAACATATACGTGATACCACGCTGATGGATGATTTTCTGATTGAATTTTCAACATATAATCTACTATGCGTTGACGATCGTACGGTTTAGACAACCATTCTTCGTCATTTGAGATATATTCTAATACAGCATTCGCAGCGATAAGCGGATATGCAATATTTTGACCAAGTGACATTGATCCGAAGAATAGACCATGACCGTGGCGTAGACGACCACCTACTTTTTGACGGTGACCATTTACGAACTCGATACGGTTTGACGTATCACGGTTTACGAAACGTGTTAATGGTTCTGGTTCTACGCCCATTCCGTAATCTGCAATGTATTCTTCAATGATTTTTTCACATTTCTCCATTTCGATATTACATACATACAATCCATCGGTATTCGTTGCAATAACAAATGCTCCAGCTTGTGTTAAACGTTGTGCTAAAGCCCAAATGAACATATTTCCGATTAGACGCATTGAGAGTGTCTTATTGTCAAGAGGTAATAATGCATATTTCTTATGTGTGTTTGCGGCACCAGTTGCATTATTTAAAACGAACTTAAACCCTTCTTGTTTATCGGCATTCTCATAGTCGACTTCTGTCCAGTCGTTTTTATCGTACGGGATAGAGTTTTTAATCTTAATACGGTGTTCGATGATACTTGTGTATCTGTCGTAACCTTCACTTGTTAGGTACATACGCATCTTAGATGCCATTGTTGGATAGAATGATGACCAGTCGATGTGAATTACGTCTTTTGCGTCGATCGTTGGCTTTTGCGCAGCAGTTTGCGGACCGCCAGCACGGATCCAAGCATCGATTTGCGCAGTGCATTTTAAATGTAAGCCTTCAACGATGTTACCGTGAGCACCACCAGTTGATACTGTAGCGCAAGTATCAGTAGGGTTCCCGTCTCTATAGTACGGAATGTTAACTGTTGAACTCGCTGTAATTGGTTGTGTTTTCAATACGAAACTTAGATCTTTCCAAGCACGAGTATCTTTATCTCGGAAGTGAGTAAAGAAGTCATCAAGTTGTGTTGGGATGAATTCTTCTGTTTCTTTCATATATTCCCATAAGTCAACCCACTGCATTTCTCCAGGTCTAGATTTATCAGGAACTGGGAATGCGAAACTAATTCCGTCGTAGTCGACAGATTTAATTCTGTTTGGTCCAATTAATACAAGACCGGCTAAGTTTGCGGCTGTCGCATCTCGTTCAGATGGTGTATATCGAGTTAATTTCGACATATCAGTATAACGAGCTGCAGTGTATGGGTACATTTTTCGAATCATGTCACGGGTATAGAGACGTGTGTGAAGATATGGGTCGAAACTTTTTACACGAGTACCAAGCACGTCGTTAAAGTTATAGTCAACAAGTTCTTCTTTGTCCGCTTGAGTCCAGATTTTCGGATCGTTACTTGCAACAGATTCATCAATGATAATATCCATACCATCTCGAGCCATTTCTTTCTTTAAGGCTGGAGGTAATAAGCTATCTGTGTCATCTTCTTGTTTATCAGATTTAGCAATCTTAGCCCAGTCAACGTGACCGTCACTCCAAAGCGCTAAATTATACCAATAGCGATACATGGATGCTTTAATCACACCTTTTGTCATTAGTTCGATATGATTCGGAAACTCATATTGTCTTCCGTCATAACGAATTAATGTATTAGATAAAAATCGAATATACTTAGGTGTCATGTTTTCTTTTAAAGTTTTCGTTGCTAAATAGATCAAGATCATCAACGGTAAGTCATAGCGAGAACTGTTCCATCCATGATACTCAGCAAATTTAGCTTCATTTGTATAAGGAATATCTACTTCTAACGCTTTACATGTAATCATTCGCAGCAAAATCTTTTCGAATTGCTTCATGTGCTCAGCATTACCTTGTTCAAAACGATATACTGTAGAGTCGATCTCGTCAGGAGAGTCTTTCTTCATATATCGTAAAGTATCTGGTTTATTAATAAAATTTCTAATTTGACGATGCAGTTCTTTGTCAGTAACATCATCGAATTGTTCGTCACCGAATAGAATCAATGACATTCGATGGTCGTTAATCATCGCTAACGTAAATAACTCAAGTGTCGACTCTATGTCGTATGTGTTTACTAACGCGTCTTGAAGATAAGAAAAGTCGATCTTTTTATAAATCTCATTAGTTGTTTTTAAACGAGTCCATTTACTTACTTGTTCTCGAACACGTTGCGTAAATTGACCAGGTTGTTTAATTGCAATTGTCATACTTTCTTAATCATCTCCTAACTTATCGTTAATATGAAACACTACACCGAAGTCAGTGTCTTCAACTTTTGTAAATACTGGTGAGTTCTCAAATGCGCTAAACGACTCTTGTACAAAGTCATAGATGACGTCTTCAGGAGTAACTGTTACAACATTTGTTCCGGTCGTCACCGCTTCAGCAAGTTTATCGACAAATAATTGACTTACACATAAGTCATCCATTTCTTTTGCTTGTTCTCTAGGTAAACTAGAAATATACTCATCTTGTGCTTCTGTTAATGTAAGACCAAGTTTATGCGTAAACTGATCAAACGCTTTTTGCTCTGATGGTCGATCTTCTTTAAACATGCTATCGATGTCATCTTCATCAGATGAGCGAAGGCGTTCATCGATATACTCGAAACCTGCATCGATTTTGTCGATTGTTTTCAACATTTCTTTAGTTTCTTCACTAGTATCACTTGAAACTATTGGCTGTTCTTCAACAGGTTGTCGATCACTAGATCCAAAGCGTTCGCCTTCATTTCTTGTACGATTCATTTGAGTACCAGTTTCATTCGCAAAAGTGTAATATGGCATCAATACGATTTGTGCTAAATAATCACCACGTTTTAAACTTACTGGGTAAGTATTAAAATTACTTACAAAAATTGAGATCTCTTTTCCGTTATACGATTGATCGATCACCGTTGGAATAATTGTCACACGTTTATCTGACGTACTAGAACGCGTCATTACGTGAGCAGCAACATAAGGTGCTAAATCTAATGTAATTTTAGCAGGTGATCGAACAGTTTGACCAGGATATACTATAATGTCTTCTTGAAGACAAATGTCTAAACCAGCGTCTCCAATGTATGCTCTTCGTGGTGGCAACGCACCTTCTAATAAGTTAAATCTTGATTCGTGTGACAAGTTATTCTCTCCTTTAATTCTTTAATCTATCAATTTTATCATAGATCGGCTCAATATATAGGCCGCTCAACGAATATCCGTTTCTTGCAAATTCGTCAGTTGTTCCAAACTTTCTTAGAATTCTTGCTTGTTCAATTCGTTGTAATAATGGTCCTTTAGCAGTAGACACGACAGGTTTTCCGTCGATATTTACTACGCGACCGCTTTTCATTACTGCAAAACCAACAACTTTAAATTGTTTCATAAATTGTAAGTATTGCTCATATTTCTTTCGTTCTGCTTGACGTCTTTCATAACGTCTTACAAGTGTAGAACCTTCTCTACTCTTTTTAGATACGAAACCAAGTTCTTCTAATGCTTTCATCATTTCTTTTAAGGAAATAAACTTCTTCACAGCAAGAACGTCATGCTCGTATTCTCGATGAATAAACTCAATTGCACTTGTTAAAGACGAAATTATGTCAAGTCGATTATGTCTATATCGGACTAAGGTCTTCATATAGGCACTCCTTTCGTAGTAAAAGTGTATCGTCAATTTAAGATTAAACCAACGGGGTACTGATTTTCTAATCAAGATTCAATCTTTTGTCGTGTGATTCTCAACTTCTTTTCGAAGAAACTCTCGTTTTATGAGAACGCACTAACATAGCTAGTACCATTAGCTTCAGTGTGAGTGGTCTAAACGAGATTAGACATCCTAACAAATAGTTTTTACAATTGGGTTTGCATACTTGATAGAATCATTATATGCAAATTCTTTATAGATCTTTTTCATGATTTGAAACGATGCATTTACATCTGCATTAATTCGTCTCGAATTATTTGAAAGAAATAAACCTCGATATTTTCTACGCGATTTATCATAAAATTCTTTCGTCGGTAATTCATTATCTAAGAATGAAGTGCCCGATGTATAACTCTCATTCACTTGAATAAATGTCATTCCAGCTAGCTCCGCTTTATACTTAATCATATTTATTAGTCTAAACAAGGGGACTTGCACAAAATTCTTGAGCTTACAATTGATTTTCTGTCCGGTATTCTTTCCTACTATTACAGTAGAAACTCCTCTATGA
>ERZ773046.584-NODE-584-length-22826-cov-9.616398_pt1 | contig 22826 bp, 20 predicted proteins | sample MGYA00580634_ERZ773046 | MGnify/ENA primary metagenome ERZ773046 (study PRJEB29015, sample SAMEA2738127) | human oral metagenome | biome: human oral; feature: human-associated habitat; material: saliva | place: China | collected 2159 ... | reverse complement strand
GAGAAAACCGTGAGGAGATCTGAGGAAAAGTGAGGGATTATTGAGAAAAGGACGAAAAGGTGTGGTTGGACTGATTGGGCAAAGAAGAGGTGACGAGAGACGAAGGAGCTAAGAGGGAAGGTATCAGCTCAAACAGAAGTGAGTATTCATTTATCCTCTCTTTACAAACTTACACACATCAAAGTCGTCAAAAAACAATATAGGGCTGGAGACGCTTAAAATCTTCGGGGGTAAAATGCTCAGAGAGACTTAAGTCACGCCAACTTTTTATTGGGCCAAACTTTCTTACGTAGTTCATTATTTCTTTAACCTGTTCATAGTTTAAATATGGATGATGAACAAGTTGCTTAAAAGTACTCTTATTAATATTTAAGGTCTTAACTGGAGCGTTAGATGCCACTTCAAACCACTTCTCAATTCCCTCAGGCAACCCATCCACCTCTTTTATCTGATTACGAGAAACAAAACCTCCAAGACGTTCACGATATCGACATATTTTAGAAGCATAATAACTCCCCACTCCAGGGATACGTTTTAATTGAGTTGTATCAACAGTATTAAGATCCAGAATAGTAAGCTCCTTATACTTTTGGGGATAGGAGGCTCGAATAGAATCATATCGCCGACGAGAGTCGGAAAATGATTTATCTTCAGATTCCACACATATATATGGCCTTAAGCGCTCAAAATCTGCTTTTGTAAGTCCATATAAACGTTTAAAGTCATCTGGAGAACGCCAGCGTCCCCCCTTCCGTCTATACTTTAAAGCATTATGAGCCATCCAAGGCTTTAAGCCAAGTCGAATAAAAGTTACAGAATCACACACATTAGGATCAAAAGGGAAAGCCTGCTTTACAGCACCACCATTATATTGCGCATAACGACCTCGATACTGCCTCTCAACACTATCCTGTTCCATTTGGAAAGAGAGTACAGAAAGAGAATCCTTTAAAGACAAGCTCCCAGTAGATAGATTAGGACTTAAGAAATAATACGTCACTCCGCTGCCGACCAACAACACCAGAGCCAAAGCAATAAAACCTCGACGATCAGCTTCTGGCATCAAACGCCAATACTTCTTACTCATAGATATTGGATTTATCCGATTACTGAGGCAAATATAAGAAATCTATATTTTAAATCCAAATTATCATTTAAGAGAGGGTGTGAAAGTCTCGTAAGTACCATCATCATAAAAGACACGAATCTCTCGTACTTTACGAATTTTTCTGTCAATTATATTAACTTCTTTATTTTGTTCTATTTTACTCCTCTTTGTATATAAAGAACGATCCTGCACTAGAGGTTGCTCTATAGCAGGTTCGGAAAACAAAAGCCCCAATTCTGCCTGAGGAGAAGAAGCATTCACAAAATCAGACTCAGGAGCTTCAGATACCACTTGTGCTGGCACAACAGAAAGATGACTATCTCCCTCACCAAATAGAAGCCAATTTATATTTATCTCGGGAAAAGCTTTATGAATTGCTTGAACATGGTTATTTGTAGGACGAGTCCTACCAGTAAATATACTTGACAATGACGCAGCAGAAATTTCCAATTTAGCAGCAAAATCCTGTTGGGACATTTTAGCATCATCCATAATTTGTCGAATACGATCCTTCATTTCCATAACTTTTCAATCATTTATTATTGCACAAATAGAGAGCTAAGCTCATTTTAAAGGATAGAAGTCTCTCTCCTCTCCTAAAAAGAGGCTCCTTCTAAGCATTTACAAAGATAAAATCATTTTTCTACACAAACAATATTTGCGAACAGAAAAATAAAGCCGCTAAATCAAAATTTCAAAACTAAAATTTACATTCCTAATAATACAAATTACACATTTTCATATCGCACCCCTGTATACATATGTAATTTGTAGATATTAAGACTTATACTATATTCTTGGAAAATACATCCCTTTAATTATACATCAATTAGTTATCACCATACATAGCTCTTACAATAAAGCGATAAATCTACCATATAAGTAAACAAGCCAGATATTCTCACAAAACATATCAAACAACAAGAATAACAAACTGGTTTTCAACAAAAAAAAGATAAAATATAATATCGAATAAAAATAAATATCTTTTTGTATATCATCCCTTTCGATTTATGAATTTATATTTATGTATACTTATATTCGGTGTGTAAAGATAAACAACAGAGGATGCATTTTTAACAATGTGAATATATAAACTAAATATACAAATTAATATATACACTTGAATTCCATAACAAAACTTAACGCGCAATATTTAGAGAAGAAATAAGACTACTTTGCTCAATTTATTCATGAATCTAGGCGAGAGATAAAGAATTCTTTATCTCACGATTCTCAGAGCGCAGAAAACATCTTAACTGATTATAAATCAATAAATACACATAGAAAAACATGTATCATTATTGATAACTAAAAAAATGAGTAATTCACTATTTTGCAATCTATAAGATTACAAAATAGATACATAAATAAAGAAATAGGTCCGTTTTTAGAGATTAAGACACTAATAGAATAAGGTAATTCACATTTTTGCAAGAATAGAGTTTCAAAGAAGAGGAGTTGTGCAGAGATTTTACGTATTCTAGAAGAGAAACAATTGAGGCGAGAATAGCAGATTCTCACCTCAATTGTACAATAATATCATCAAATAAAATATTGACGAAATAGACTTTAGTGAAGAATAAAAAAGAGAAGTTCTTTTAGTAGTTCTCCAGATGAGATAGTAGCACCTTCTACACCTTTTGAGCGAGCATCTGCACGTCGGATCTCCCCTATTATTTGCATCACTTTCACGCCGGAATAATTTGTCATCGCAGGGAGGATATTTTTTCTCACTTGCCATTCCGTTATCCCTAAAAAGGCTGCCACTCCCCTTTCCGATTTATCTGGAGAATAGTAGGACAACATCAGATTTTGGAAGAATTTGAAGACTGTAGGAATTATTCTATTTATCGGGAACACTTTTGAGTTTTTGTCAAAATAATTTGCAATTTGCATTGCTTTAAAAATGTTCTTTGAAACAAGCGCATCTTGCAGCTCATAGACATTGTAATCCTTACTTATCCCTATATTCTCCGCCACCAAATCCTTCGACACTTTTTTACATCCTTCGGGCAAAGCAATACAGAGTTTATCCAATTCGCCAGCCATACGGCTCAAGTCGTTTCCGACATGAGCCGCCATCATTTCTGTAGCATCAGGATCGATACCCACCTTCTTACGTCGAAGGTAATCTTCTATGAATTTAGGCAACTGAAAATCTTTCAGTTTTGGAGAGACAAAAAGGACGCCCGTTTTCTCGATGAGAGATGCTAAGCGTTTGCGGCGATCCAGCATTCCATTTTTATAACAAAATACCAATACCGTGGAGAGCTGCGGATGCTTTAGATAGTGTTCCAAGCGTTCCATTTCTTTAATATTCTGCGCCTCTTTCACCACCACCACCAAGCGTTGCGCTCCCATAGGAAAACCATTGGCTGCATCAATAACATTAAAAATAGTGGTTTCTGCCCCAAAGAGTGTAATTAGATTAAAATCTCTCTCTTCGGGATTCAGCGCAGACTGCACGATAAAATCAGCCAAGCGGTCAATATAATAGCTCTCTTCTCCTTCCAGAAAATAGAGCGGTTTATAATTGCCCGCTTGGATGTCTCTCACAATGGCTTCATAAGGAACTCCTCCTTGATTCTTAGTAGGAAATGCCATCGTTTGTATGTCTATATTATATATATGTTACCAGTCATATTTCAGGTGTCGCACCGTCTTACGCTGACCGATGATAAGTTTCATAGCTTCGATACCTATACGCACATGAGTCTCAGCAAAGTTTGCCGTCACCTTGCGATCACTCTCGCTCGTCTTAATTCCCTCGGCTTCCATTGGATTATCAGACACCAGCAACAAAGCACCTGTTGGGATATGATTGTAGAAACCGCAAGTGAAAAGAGTTGCAGTTTCCATATCAACAGCCATAGCGCGCGTTTCGCGCAGATAGTTTTTGAAGCGATCATCATGTTCCCAAACGCGGCGGTTTGTCGTGTAAACCGTCCCTGTCCAGTAGTCCTGATTGTTATCGCGCAATGTTGTCGACACAGCACGTTGCAACATAAAAGCAGGAAGCGAAGGAACCTCAGAAGGGAAATAGTCGTTAGAAGTACCTTCACCGCGAATACCAGCCAGCGGAAGGATATAATCGCCCAAATGCGTTTTTTCAGAAATACCGCCACACTTACCCAAGAACAAGCAAGCGCTCGGTTTCACTGCACTCAGCAAGTCCATAATCAGCGCAGCATTTGGACTACCAATCCCAAAGTTTATCATTGTGATGCCGTTAGCAGTAACAGCACGCATATTAGAGGTCGTTTCTTCTATAGGCACACCGCTCAACTCACAAAACAAATCCACATAATGATTGAAATTGGTCAGAAGGATATGCTCTCCAAAATCTTCCAGCGGCAGACCAGTATAACGCTGGAGCCAATTACTCACGATTTCTTCACGCGTCTTCATATAAATAGTTTTTATACGCATTTTCGGCGGTATACAAAGTCTGTAAATCCGCCGAAATACTTAATTTTGCAATATATTTATTGATTTGCAAAAGTAAGAAAATGATTTCACTTAATCTGCCAAACTTTAATATTAAATTACGCCAGCGAGATGACGGGCAGACTGAAATCCTCGACTTTTTGCGGCAACGCTACATTCGCCTAACCCCTGAAGAATGGGTTAGGCAGCATTTCACCCACTTCCTCGTTGAACACAAGCACTACCCTGCAGGGCTCTTGGGCAATGAAGTGAGCCTCAACGTCAACGGTGTTGAGCGACGTTGCGACAGCGTACTCTTCAATCGCGAAGGAGGAAACCCACGCATGATCATCGAATACAAAGCTCCCAGCGTTCGCATCACGCAAAAAGTCTTCACGCAAATCAGTTCGTACAACAGTGTGCTCCATGCCGACTACCTCATTGTTTCCAACGGCCTAGACCACTATATCTGCCACATCAATTATTCCGACCTCAGCATTCATTTCCTCCCTGAAATCCCCGACTACGCAGAACTCCATTAAGCTAATTTGGTGGTTTCCCCACTTTCGTTTATCTTTGCCCATACTAAACTAAGATGAAAATAAAGTTTTTATATGGCAACGATTTATGACTACACGGTCAAAGACCGTAAGGGTGCTGACGTACCTCTCCGTTCCTACGAAGGCGAGGTTTTACTCATTGTCAACACTGCAACAAAATGTGGATTCACTCCTCAATACGAAGAACTGGAAAAACTATACGAACACTTCCGCGGTAAAGGCTTCCAACTGCTCGACTTCCCTTGCAACCAATTCGGCCAGCAGGCTCCGGGCACTGATGCACAAATTCACGAATTTTGCCAGCTCACCTATGGTGTAGACTTCCCACAGTTCAAGAAAGTAAAGGTCAATGGTCCAGATGCAAGCCCGCTCTTCCTCTTCCTACAACAGCAAAAAGGCTTTGCAGGATTCGATATGGAACACCCCATTGCTCCCATTCTCGACAAGATGCTGAGCGAAGCCGACCCTGACTACAAAGAGAAAGCCGACATCAAATGGAACTTCACCAAATTCCTCATCAATAAGCAAGGCCAGGTAGTAGCTCGCTTCGAACCTACGGCCCCCATTGCCGAAATTGAAAAGAGCATCGAAGCTCTACTAGTATAGGTAAACTTCAGAAATAAAAAGGCATACTTTAAGCCGCGCAAATCTGACGTCAGATTTGCGCGGCTTTTTTGCAGAATTTCCTAAAAATACCTTTAGGTGCTATAACGAACAACTAAGTTTTATCACTCATCCCAAAGATTGGGGTGAGCAGGAGAGCCAGATCCTTTATCGGATGAGTTCTCATCGTCGAAGATCCCTTGTCGGGTCTGGCCACCACCACCAGGACCAGCACCGCTACCAATGGGGACGGAGATATCAAGGATATGACTCTGAAGGTCAACAGTCACAACTTCCATTGCGGGAGTTACATATATTTTTGTTTTCATTGTATTCACTTGTTTTTTATTTCTTCTCTTTATCGCCTCTACCCCAAAACGCCATCTGTAAAGCATCGGTACCATTGGGGAGAAGACAGAGAATCTCTTATTTTTGGGAATCCTCGTTCCGCCTCTTTTTCCGAAGAAGCGGAACGAGAATAGAATTAGAATTTATAGAATTTCTTACCGTTTACAATATAGATTTGTCCACGCTCCAGCTTATTGTAGTCTTTACCCATCAGTTTACCATCGATGGAATAGAACGGGTATTTACCACTGTGCATATCCTTTTCTGTATCGCTTTCGAGCTGTTTGATACCTGTCACATTGCTGTCATCGTCGCCTTCGAGCACAAGAAGGAAACTTCTGCTGGCAGCAGCACCCGTAGGACTACTGATGAAGCAACGGAAAGGAGCAATGTAGTCGTTCTCCACTCCATCTTGCACTGCCCACCACTTGTTACCATTCAGATAGTAAGCCTTCTTGGCAAAAGCCGCAGCATTGTCAATTTTCTCAGTAGTACCATAGAATTTCCAATCGGAATCTTCAATACCGATTTGTCCTGCTGCATCCACTGTTGGAGATACCGGCACAGTCACGTTGCGCATCACGGGCAATTTGTGAGGTTGTCCGTCAGTAATTCTTACAAGGTATGGCTTGTTAGCCTCGAGGCGTGTTCCCAGAGGAACTTCACGGAATACAAATTCCTTTTCACCAGCACCATATAGTCTTTTCTTGACGAGCGTATAAGCACACATTCCAGCAGGTAAGTCAGTGGGATAAGGCAAATAGAGCGTGCTGACTGCTTTGCCAGTAGTGACATTAAATGTGCGACTGTAGCGTGCAGTTTTTGCGGTGAAAGGGAACGGTACACGGTAAGGAAGACCATCTTTCACAAAGAATTGTTTACACTTTCCGTCCATGATAAAGTTAGAACCATCGCCGCCAGTCTCGTCATTGTTCTCATCTGTATCGAAGCGGTCGTCAAAGGTAGCATCTGCATGTGGCAATCTTGAATCTTGAAAAGTTGATTCTGTTGGCAAGTATACTAATGCATTAACCTTTAGTCCCATGAAATTCAAATAACGGGGATCATCATAAATATAATTATCGCTTCGTCCAAACATCCATGCGCTATAGTTGTTGCTGCCATCAAGATATACAGAATTGCATCTACGTGCATCAAGCCATAGCAAGTTGGGAGTGGTTTGCGAGCGATCTTCATTTCCCCACAACTTATTACTTATCGTCAAATTATAATGATACTCTGGTGAAAAAAAGAAGGGTGGATTCCCCAGATCGATAGAGGTAATACCAGAGATACTAAAAGGTAAATCTTCAGCAAAAGAACTCCAGGGGAAGTATGTATAAGTAAAATAGTTGTCTGGAATAATGATATCTCCCGTAATATTGGGAGATTGTCTGAAAGCTCCCTTTCCTATCGTTACCAAAGACGGAATTGACGCTGCATCAGCTGTTAGACCACAGTGATTAAATGCTCGATCTCCTATACTTGTTAGGCTTGGAGAGAATTTGATTTTACCTACAAGCTGCATCATTCCTCGCAAAAAATTGTTTGGAATAGTTGTCATACTCGTAATCAGTGATTCATCAAAAGTCATAGATGGATAGGTATAGACATTATTATAATCTTGAATACCAAACATTTCTCCATTTATAACTTGCAATGTAGCAGCATCTGTATCTAGATGGCGAAATTGGGTTTTTGTAAATTGATTAGTGTTATTGAATGTACAATTTTTAAGAGTGAGAGTACCGTTTAAGCCGGTACAACCTGAAAAAGTATATCCTTTTATTTCTCTATTCTCCAAAGTTAAATCACCAGTTAATTCAGTACATCCCGCAAAAGCTCCAGCTCCTATATTTATTACAGTGTTAGGTATTGTAAAAGTACCAACTAGACTCGTATTACAACTTCTATATGCGTTGTCTCCAATAGAAGTCAGTGTGGAAGCGAAAGGATATAGACCTGCTAGTTTTTCGCAACCTGCAAACGCATTTTTTCCAACAGTTGTCAATTGAGAATTAGGAAGTCCATCAATATGAGTAAGATTTTTACAACCCTCAAAAAGCCCTTCTGGTACATCTGTAAGTGTGGTCGGATAACCAGTTATAGATATAAGGTTTTCACAATTTACAAAGACTTCTGAAGGTAAAGAAGTCACTGTACTTGGAATAATAAAATTCCCAGACAAAGCTTTACAATTTTGAAAAGCATTTCTCTCTATTTTTATCAATCCTTCTGGAAGTGAAATAGAGGTGATCCCCGTGTTACCAAAAGCATAAGAACCTATGGATGTTACTGTAGAAGGGATATTAATAGTATTTAATTTTTCACAGCTATTTAAAAATGAATAAGGAATCTGGGTAATCCCTTCTGGCAAAGATATGGACACTAGATTTTTACACGAATAAAACTGCCCAAAATCATATTGACCAAAAACTATCGGGTTCAAAATAGTTACAGATATCAGTCCTTCACAAAGCCCAAAAGCCTGAGCTCCGATTTTATCTACACTAGATGGTATTGTTAAAGAGCCAGCTATGCTAGAACACCCAAAGAATGCTTGTCCTCCAATTTCTTTCAGATTATTTGGAAGATTAAGTGAAGTCAAACCTGTACACTCATAAAAACTTGCACTACCTATTTTTTTTAGAGTATTAGGGAAAATTACTCCCGTCAATAATTTATACTCTCGAAAAGCCGACACACTAGCCTTGACATCAGCAATAGATGTTACCGGATATACGGTTCCGTTATGTATTACGGACTCTGGGATATTCAGTACACCACTCAACAGCGTTGACGAAGCTGTTGTTCCTGTAATTTCAGCTTCTCCATTAGAATAAATGTTATACTTCCATTCAATTCCGTTAGCTGTATAATTACCGCTTGCGGTTACTGTAGGTGATTGCGCGTGTAGACCTACTGACAGCGCAAACACCAGCGTTAATAATAAAATTTTTAGTTTTTCCATTCGCTTTAATTTAAATAAATAATATTTGGATAATTTGATTTTTTCAAAAAAGTAGTAATGGGATAAGGGGATAGCACAACTTTCCTTTATCCTAAAATGAGATTAGGAAAATTCGCATTATTTAATATAATATTCTCTGAATTATGTAAAAATTGAATATACTATAAGTTCTAATGAAAGGCAATACAGATATTATTGTTTGAAGGTATAGATTCTCAAATTTCGCTTAATCCATCCCCCTAATATTCTGTATTTCAATCTATAAGTTAGGATAACATTAATTTATTTCGGGCGCAAAACTATATATATATATATCCAAATGTTTTTTCTAAAAAAATCATAACAAAACAAAACCACCGCCATTTTTTAACAATTCGGCAACAAAACAAACATTACTCCATCGCATATTAGGGTGCAAAACAATATTCTTCCTCCGTCTGATTCTAAAATTTGAAGAAAACCACTTCCAATATATTCTTTGATCCGTGCAAATTAGCCCTCCTTCCCAGAGTCTTATTGCAGAAAAGCTGCACAAGAAATCTTGTCCATTCTTAGAAAAGAAATGCAAATGCAGTAAGGCATAACCGAGAATATCCTTATTGCGTTTGAAAAAGCAATAAGGCCGTCAGCTCACATCCTTATTGCGTCAGCCCACGCCCTTATTGTATCTACACCCCACAGCCATATAGCGTGCTCATACATCGTCCTCAGCGGGGACACACCATGCGTAACCGCGGATGATGCCCGGAAGGGGAACCCACGGAGGAAAGGATGAGAAAAGAGTGCTTACATGTATGCACCCACTGTCCCCGGCGGGGACACACCATGCGTAACCGCGGGTGAGGATGCAGCGCAGAGCATAGAGGACAAGTGGAAAAAAGCAGACTTCGCCGTGCTCACCCACTGTCCCCGGCGGGGACACACCATGCGTAACCGCGGGTGATGCCCGAAGGGTGAACCCGTGGAGGTGAAGTCCTCCTCACTCTCCGACACCGGCGGTGTCGAACAGTATCCACACTCGTTACTCCCTCAACGCTTGCAGTGCGACGCCTCCTGCGTCGGACAGTAGTACTCTCTCTTGTCCACGGGTTCTCCCTCGCTCCGCTCGGGCATCACCCGCGGTTAAGCATGGTGCGCCTCCACCGGAGGCGTGGGATTTGCGGAAACAACTGTCTCCGCCGGAGGCGTGAGCGATCTTGCTCTACCACAGTCGAGACTAACTACAACTCTTTGTTAGATATAAAACGGTTCTTTGTTTTTCACTCGTTCGTAGACTTCGGCCAATTCTGTTGCAGCTTTTTTCCATGAAAAGTCCTTCAAACGCTGAGTTTGTCTCTCAAGCAACGAAGTGCGTTGTGCGGAATCAGAGAAAAGAAGTTCCAGTTGCTCGTCTAAATTCGACCCCGTTTCGTCCATATCAAAATAGATAGCAGCATCTTGGGCTATCTCTGGAAAACAGCTTTTTCGGTTCAACACAACGGGGCAACCAGCCATGTATGCTTCCAAAATGGGGATGCCAAAACCTTCGTAGATGGAGGGAAAGATGAAACACTCGGCATGATGATAGAGCGTGAGGAGTTGCTCATCCGTGGCATGGAAATGGATTATGCGATCGGCGATTCCGAGCTCTTGGAAAAATGCCAACTCTTTTTGAGAGAATGGTGCTTCCGTACACACCAATTTCAAATCCTGATGGCGCTGCAAGAAAGATTGGAGATGGCGGACCATGGGGCAAAAATTCTTGTAGGCGGTCCGATGCCCCACAAAAAGAAGATATTTGAAATCGAAAAGAGGCGTTTTGTTGTATGCAACCTCTTCGGGTGCACCGTGGTAGATTACGGTGATGCGCTGCTCAGGAACGTGCAATAAATCCACCAGATCCCGTTTGGTATTTTCCGATACTGCGATGATATGAGCGGCGTGCTTCACGAGTTCGCGCTTACGAGCAATTTGCATATCTCCCTTCTTAAAGAACAACTCAGGAATCATATCGTGGACGGTGAGTACAAAAGGTTTTCCATGAAGATGCTTCATGAAATACATATCGAAAAAGGTGGGGTGGAAAACATCATAGCGGCCTTCTTCCAAACACTGTATGGCGTAGTTCCGATTGATACCCAGCGATGTTTGTTGAGGAAACAAGCTGGCAAAGAGCTTAAAGAGGTCGTGCTTCAGAGGAAACTTGCGTTGGCAGATGAAATTGTTCTTCGTGAGGTGGCACGGACGTAGTCCTTCAACAAGGTGCTTGCTGCAAAGGTGAATATTATCGCTTTCGCGAATGGCTATCTCTGCCTGAATATTTTCGGGCATATTTGCCAGAAGGTTTGCAAAGCAGTTGGACACTCCGCCAAGTTTCTGAATATAAAAAGCTTGATAATCAAAGAGTACGTTCATTGTTTCTTTACTCTGAAAGCAGAAAAAAATGGGTCCTCTTGCCACCAAAGACAAGAGGACCATAAAAAATATTAAGCTTCAGCCTCGGGCACAGCCGTCTCTTCAGCTGCTTTGCGAGTGGTGCGGCGAGCAGATGTGGCAGAAGAGGTTGCGCGACGGCGCTTTGGTTTCTCCTCAACAGGCTTTTCAATCTTCACACCAGCCAACTCTGGATCTACGAGGATACGCCCACAGTATTCGCAAACGATGACTTTCTTGTGCATACGAATGTCGAGTTGGCGCTGGGGCGGAATCTTATTGAAGCAACCACCACAAGCATCGCGCTGTACGTAGACAATACCCAAACCATTGCGGCTATTCTTGCGGATACGCTTGAACGCTCCTAAAAGACGCGGCTCAATGAGAAGTTCGAGAGATTTTGACTTCTCGCGGAGTTTTTCTTCCTCAGCCTTAGTTTCTGTTACAATATCTTCAAGCTCCGTACGCTTTGCAGTCAGGTCTTCCATACGCTCGTTGATGATTGCATTGCTGGATTCCATAGAAGCGTGGCGTTCGTCAATGGCTTTTTTTGCCTCGTTGATTTTCTTTTCTTGCAACTGCACTTCAAGTTCCTGAAACTCTATCTCTTTGTTGAGCATATCGAACTCTCGATTGTTCTTCACCGAATCAAGCTGTTGCTTGTAGCGAGCAATAGCCTCTTGAGCAGCTTTGATTTTTTCGTGTCGTTCAGCGATATCTGCCTTAAAAGCTTCAACGTCTTCCTCTTGCTTCTTGATACGTGTCTTCAAACCCTCAACTTCATCTTCGAGGTCTTGCACTTCTAAGGGAAGTTCGCCGCGCAGTGTCTTGATTTTGTCAATCTCCGACAGCGTGGTTTGCAACTGATACAGATTCTTCAGCTTCTGCTCTACGGGCAGTTCAGCGGGATCAATTTTCTTCGCCATAATTGTATATTTATATTTAATGTATTCCTATTATATATATTGTATCGGATTGGTTGTGTTGGTCGTTTCCAATAGTTCGAGCGTTGGAAATGCCTGTTGGAGCAATCGACGGAGCAATTCAACCGTGAATTGTTCACTCTGATAATGTCCCATAATTCCTATCCAGAGTTGCGCATCATGACCGAAATACTGATGATAGTGCATTTCTCCTGTCAAGAACACATCGGCCTCACGCGCTATTGCAGCATCCAAAAGGAAATCTCCTGCTCCGCCACACAGCGCAATACGTTTCACCATGCGTTCGGGACCTCTATTTGCTTGTAAGCAGTCGATACCAAAAGTTTTCTTTACGCGATGCAAAAAATCCTTTGGAGCTTCAGCCTCTGGGAGTTCTGCAATTACTCCGCTTCCTCCTTCGCCCACAGGCTGCAAAAAAGAAACATTTTGTAGACCCAGTTTTTCAGCTATCATCCAGTTCACGCCCCCCGCAGCATTGTCGAGATTGGTGTGAGCAGAATAGATAGCGACATCGTGCTTTATAGCTAAGCGCACGCAACGCTGAACCATATCACTATCCGAAACGCATTTCACGCCACGGAATAAAAGCGGATGATGGCTCACTATGAGTTGACAACCCTGTTCGGCTGCTTCTAAAACAACGTCTTCAGTGACGTCTAGACACAATAAGACCCTTGACACTTCCGCCTCTGTTAATCCAATCTGCAAGCCAGCGTTATCGTAGCTTTCTTGCAGCGGCAGGGGCGCGAACTTTTCAAGGGCCTCGGCTACTTGCTTTATTTTCATATTCTGCTTGCAAAAATACAATTTTCTTTTTATTCTTACACCTTTTCTGCCATCAAGAATGACTTTTGCCGCTAAATGTCGCAGAGTTGTCTGCTAACTCTTCTCCTTCTCTTTATCTCCTGCCCTTATTCCTCAACAAATCGAACATTTCACACGCTTTTTTTCGAGCATCCTACTAAGGTTGTCCTTCATTTCGCCTATTTTGCAAGCTCCGGTTTACGTTTCAAACATTCACTTTTCTATCAAAAAGAAGTCTTTTATCAACTTATCATACGTTTTCGTTACGTCTGTTTTACAATCTATGTGATAAAAGTATAAAAATAAGCAAAAAGACACATTGGCGCTTGCATACTTAGGAGAAAGTTTCTACCTTTGCATTGTCAAACGAGAAAGGAAGTGACACAGGACTGTAGAGGTGCAACCTTTCGAGTTGACTGCACACAAAAAAGATGGTGTTAGTAATTGATTAGGTATTAAAAATGTGTGTATGTTTCATAGGTTTTACCTTTTGGTAAAAGGTTTGTAGTTTAGGTAACAAGTTAGATGTAGACTCGAAGATGAGTCGTGATTGAAGCTCCTGTGTGCTTCAATTCACTAAGAAGAAGGGCGGAAGCCCTTTTTTTTATGAGCAAAAAGAGAAAGAACTATTAGATAAGCAAAAAGAAGAGGTAAAGATATTTAACAAAGGGGATTGTTTTTTTGATATAAAAGAAAAAGGAGAATCTTTTTCAGCATTCTCAGAGAGACTCATTAGAACACATCAACTCCCCTACTCCTATAAAACCAGAACAGGCGCCTTCTCACGAAGGCCCCTGTTAGGCGAAAAGTGACAAAGTCACCTTTACAATGTAGTTATCCTAAAAAACTTTTACCAAGAAATAAACTTTCAAATTTCATTGACTATCTCGTGGAGATTATTCTCCTCCATCAGCAGCCTTACAAGCTCTTTTGCTGAGGATTTCACATAGCTGTCGCGCAACCAATGAACACAACCTTCCATCACATTGCCTTCAACATCTATCGGAATTGATACCAAAGACCGGTCCCCACGAATAGTTTCTTCTGAGAGTACTGTGACGAACTGTGAATTTCGTACTAATTGCAGAATAGCAGGAACGGTATTCAGCACGGCTCGTACATGATACGTTATATCCGTCTTACTCAGAATCGCCTCAAATAGATCTCGTGCTTGCATTCCATGGGTCACCAAGACCATATCGAATGGCAGTAAATCTTTCAAGGAAACCGTCTTTTTATTCGCCAAAGGATGGTAGCGGTTGACGATGGCCGAGAGCTTACGTTCAAAAAGCGTTTTACTCTCTAAATTTGGATACACTCGTTCTGGCTTAAAAGCCAACGCCAAATCAATTTGGCGATTACACAAGCGCTCCATCACATGGTCCGTCTTCTTGTAGTGAATGTCGAGCTTTACTCCTGGATACGATTTCATAAACTTTGCAAGCACTGTGGCCAACATTGATCCGAAACTGTATGACACTCCCACGCGGAGCACACCTGCTTTGAGGTTTTGTATGTCGGAGATGTGATCGACGCAAACTTCTGCATCTTGCACAGTCTTCGCGGCATAAGGCAACATTTCTACGCCCATTTCTGTCAGTTTCACACCTCGACTCGTTCGGTCGAAGAGCTGTACCCCCAACTCATTTTCCAACTGGCGAATTTGCTGAGATAATGTGCTCTGGGTGATACAGAGGTCTTTAGCTGCCTCTGACACACTGAGACGTTCTGCCACCTTTATGAAATACCGTAATTGGCGTAATTCCATCTTCTCTTAGTCCTCATGCACATCAAAATAGCGAAACGATGCTCCATGAATGGAGCGATGACGCATTTCTGTGCGAAAAAAGTGGAGGGCATTGCAAACCACAAATGTCGTTACTATAACGGCGACCGAGATACCAACAATAGCATTTGCCATAACGTTACCTTCATTTTTCTGGTTGCAAAAGTACGCCACGCTGCAAGCTCCACAAGTGTTTTTACAATCTTTTTATCTATATCTGCTATCGTCAAAACCGATAGCTAAATAAAACAAAGTGCGGACATTGCAAGTTCTTTTTGAGTTCCCCTGCAAAGTCCGCACTCTTTTATACACGAAATTATTCGTAAATCTCTTTCAACTTTGCTGCTAGCTCTTCTCCGTGAAGATTAGCAGCTACAATTTTTCCATCAGGACCCACTAGCAACGTAGCAGGTATAGCATTGATTCCATAGGTGCGCCCTGCAAGCGTATCCCAGTACTTCAAATCAGAGAGATGATGCCAATTCAGCCCTTTGCGCTGAATTGCTCCCACCCAATTCTTATGGTCGCGGTCGAAGCTCAGACCAACAATATCAAAACCTTTTGCGTGGTACTTATCATAAAGTGCCTTCACCTGGGGCATTTCACGCATACAAGGTCCACACCAACTAGCCCAAAAATCAATCAACACATAATTGCCTCTACCTACATACTCGGAAAGCTTATGCTGAACACCAGTAGTATCGGCCAACTCTATGTCGGTGAACATTACGCCTGGTTGCTGACGTTTCCAGCCTTCAACACTCGCGCGCAAACGCTTGAGCATTCCCACATTCATAAAAGCGGCATTAGAATCGGCATATCGAATGATGTCTGCCTTGTCCATGTCGTTGTAATGAGAACTGATGAAATAAGCAGGGAAAATGGACTGCATATTCTCATCACATATCTTTTTCAAATCAGCAGTCATGCCCGCGATGGCTTTCTCATAAGCATTTTCAAGTTGCTGCTGCATAGATTCGGGCATTTCTTTCCCTTCTCGCTGATACTTGCGCACTTCTCCTAACACTTTCTGAAACGCATCGGTGTGAGGCTTTAACTGCAATATAGCAGCAGAGAGCTTTTCGTTCTCACTCGTACCTGCTATAACATTTTTCACCAAATCAGCAGTTACATTCCCGTCCAAAATAACGGGAACTGAATACTCTCCATCCTTAGCAAAAAGCATAGCGAAGAGTTTTCCCTGTGCATCGCCTGAAAAACTAAAGCGGCCATCCTTGACCACCGCACTATCTTGCTTTTGATCATTCTGCGACTCGAAGTTGTAGAGGTACACCTTCTTGAGTTCCTTAGGAACTTGTCCCGTAACAGAATACTTCTGTGCAAAGCTCGGCACGGCTAAAAGCGCAAGTGCCAACGCTGCTATTTTTTTCATATTGATCAGTTTGAATATTACTTTTTGCAAAGATAACGTTTTTTGCTACATACCCACAGCTTTTATCTTTTTTTATGTGCAGTGATTCCAAAAGAAATACACATAAAGCTAAGAAACGTAAAACGCCTACCCCCGAACAACTATACTCTAAAAAAACAGAGACAACTTATCTTGTCTACTTACATTCTCCTTATCTCAAATACACGTTCTATAGTCATATATATAATACAAGGACGAGGATGGAAATGTCTTTGAAGAATTTTAGGTTGTAACTATCTCCTTTTTTGGAAAATGATTCCTGCAAAAAGAAGGAGCAAGGAGGGGCTTCTGCCCACAGCAAACACTCTCAGCCTTCTCTCATCTCAAACGCCACAAGAAGACCTCAAACAAGAATCATAAGCACTTGTTTTACAACATAGTAGGAAAGAGCAAAAATACAATAAGGCTGTCAGCTGACGCAATAAGGCTATCAGCTGACTTCCTTATTGTATCAGCTGGCACAATAAGGATATTTTTAGCCTGCTTTAAGAGCTTCTAAAACCATCCTAAAATAGGCGTTTCTCTCTCCCGTTTTCCAATGCGCATCCTCATTGCATCTTAACGGAAGAGGAACTAAAAAACTTTGCTTTCGTTTGGGAAAATCGGCAATAATTATCTAACTTCGCCACAAATATAATAAAACACCATTTCGACTATGGATAGAAGCGATAGCATTGTTATCATACCCACATACAATGAGAAAGAAAACATTGAAAAGATAATCCGAGCCGTTCTTGGCCTCGGCCCACACGCGTTTAACATCCTCGTCATCGACGATGGTTCGCCCGATGGCACTGCCGCCATTGTGAAACGCCTCATGGAAGATGAGTTCAAGAACCGTCTCTTTATCATAGAGCGCCGTGGCAAACTCGGACTGGGAACTGCCTATATTGCAGGCTTCAAATGGGCTATCGAACAGAAGTACGACTATATTTTTGAGATGGATGCCGACTTCAGCCATGACCCGAAGGACCTGCCGCGGCTCTACGAAGCTTGCGCAACGGATGGTGCAGATGTAGCCATAGGTTCGCGCTATGTGAGTGGTGTCAATGTTGTCAACTGGCCGATGGGACGCGTACTCATGAGCTACTACGCTTCTAAATATGTACGTACCGTCTTGGGCGTAAAGCTTCACGACACAACAGCGGGATTCAAATGCTACCGCCGCCAGGTGCTCGAAGCCATCGATCTCGATGCCATCCGCTTCAAGGGCTATGCTTTCCAAATAGAGATGAAATTCACGGCTTATAAGTTAGGCTTCAAAATCAAGGAGGTGCCTGTCATCTTCGTCAACCGCCGCGAAGGCACAAGCAAGATGAGTGGCGGCATCTTTGGCGAGGCACTCTTCGGTGTTATGCGCCTGCGCTGGGCAGCAATGACCGGACAAATCAAGCCGAGAAAGAAATAAGCAGAATGCCCCTCCAATGGGGCGTTTTGTGGTTTTAATGATTGCTACAGTTGTGATAAGCAATCGTCACACTCTTTTTATCATATAACAGAACTATGCACAAAAGAATTCAAATAAAGAATGCTATCATTGTTAATGAGGGCCGACAGTTTGTCGGTTCTCTTTTGATAGATAACAACCAAATAGGTCAGATTTTGGAGGGGAAAGACGCCGTTCCAGATGAGCCTCCCATGGAAGTGGTAAATGCTGATGGGTGCTACCTGCTTCCAGGCGTCATTGATGAGCACGTACATTTCCGCGATCCAGGTCTGACAGAGAAAGCCGACTTCGAAACGGAGAGCTACGCTGCCGCGGCAGGAGGCGTGACAACTGTTTTTGATATGCCCAATACGCTCCCCACCACCACAACCCTCGAAGCTTTCAGCGAAAAATACGACATGGCAGCCACAAAGAGTCATGTCAATTTCGGGCTCTATTTCGGAGCAACACTCAACAACTATGAACTATTGCCACAACTCAAGTGGCGCAGCATTGCTGGCGTGAAACTCTTCATGGGAGCATCCACGGGAAATATGCTCGTCGACGACAAAACGGTTCTCCGCTACATCTTCGAAAAAACTCCTACACTTTTGATGGTGCACTGCGAGGATACGCCCACTATTGCTGCCAACATGAAGAAATATAAAGAGAAATACGGAGCAGATCCCGATATACGCTATCACGGACTCATCCGATCTGCCGAAGCGTGCTACAAATCCACAGCTGAAGCAGTGGCTCTGGCACAGAAATACGGAACACGACTCCATGTGGCTCACATTTCCACCGCTCGCGAACTGGAGCTCTTCAGCCCTACCAATCCGAAAATCACAGCGGAAGTATGCGTGCCGCATCTGCTCTTTTGCGATGAAGATTATATCCGATTAGGCAGCCGCATCAAGTGTAACCCATCTATCAAAACACGCGCCGATCGCGATGCACTGCGCCGTGCGCTCAACGATGGCACTATTTCAACCATCGCCACCGACCATGCTCCCCACCATCTGAGGGACAAAGTGGGTGGAGCAGCACGTGCCACCTCGGGAATGCCCATGATACAATTTTCCTTACCAGCCATGCTCGGACTCACCAATGAGGGTGTGCTCAGCATCGAGCGCCTTGTGGAACTCATGTGCCATAATCCAGCCAAGATTTATCAGGTGGAAAATCGCGGTTTCTTGCGCGAAGGCTACAAGGCCGACCTCGTATTGGTGCGTCCCAATAGCCCGTGGACACTTACCCCGAATCAGATTCGCAGCAAGTGCAATTGGAGCCCGTTGGAAGGCCATACCTTCCGTTGGCGTATTGAGAAAACATATTGCAACGGAGACCTTATATATAATAAAGGACACCTCGTGGACGAAAATCTCCACGGATTGCCCGTTAGCTTCTCCCGATGACTAAAGAACTGAAATACTACGCTCATACACTGGCCGAAGTTATCAACTGGCCGTTCTTCTTCAACGCCTGGAACCTCCAACCTCGCTTTGCTGGCGTGACGGCCGTTCATAACTGCCCAGCTTGCCGACAAGAATGGATCAATAGCTTCCCTGAAGAGGATAAGGTAGCAGCCAAAGAAGCCTCAAAACTATTCGATGACGCCACCCGCATGATCAACCGTCTCGACCTCACGCACAAAGGTTTTGCCTGCTTCGGACTCTATCCAGCTTGGTCAGAGGAAGAGGATATTATCGTGGAGGATTCTCGAGGACGATGGAGTATTCCTTTCCTTAGGCAGCAGCATGTTCAGCACGCTGGAGACCCTCACTTGTGTTTGGCCGATTTCATTCGCCCTCGCGAACTCTACATCAAGGATGATATAGCGTCTATCATGGGTATCTTTTGCGTCTCTTTTCATCGCTCCGATGGTCAAGTGGAGTCGTTTGCTGACGATTATGAGCGTATGCTCTACCAAACGGTCTGCGACCGACTGGCCGAAGCCACGGCCGAACTGATGCACCGCGATGTGCGCCGCATCTATTGGGGATATGCTCCCGACGAACAGCTCACACACGAACAAATATGGAATGATGAATACCAAGGCATACGTCCGGCTGTGGGCTATCCGCAAATACCTGATCAATCCATTATCTTCTTGCTCGATGAGATTCTGAACTTTGGACGCATCGGTATCCAACTCACCGAAACGGGCATGATGCTGCCGCACGCCTCGGCATGTGGACTGCTCTTCGGCCACCCTAGCACATACTATTTTGGGATTGGACGCATTGGCGAAGATCAGTTCCAAGATTATGCGCGCCGCCGCAATCTCCCTATTCCACAACTACGCAAATTCTTATCACGCAATCTCGAATGATAGCTCGTATTCTTATTTTGCTCATTGCCCTACTGACTTTGCCAGCTTGGGGTATCGATCGCCTCGTTTTTCGCAACAAATGGCCGCGCTGGGTACGCTTGCTCTTTGCGCTTCCCCATCTGCTCTTACTCTTGGCTCTAACATTCATGGCCATCAATGAGAGCTACACCATGACAGCTGATGCCGTGAAAGGTTTTCTGCTTTCTGCCACTCTCTGCCTTGTTGTGCCCGAAACGCTCACCGCCTTATTGTTGCTCATCGGGCGCATAGGGAAGAAGCAGAAGCTCTTTCGACGTAGCATGACCGTTAGCGCGTACCTTGTCGGAGCATTCAGTTTCATACTTATGCTCTATAGTTTCACACTGGGGTATAAGCGCATACAAACGAAACAATTTACGTTTACTCATTCTTCTATTCCGCCACAATTCAAAGGCTATCGCATCGCGCTCATTTCCGACCTCCATCTCGGCACTCTCCGCCACCATCAAGATGTGGTGCAGCAAATCGTCGACAGCATCAATGCGCAACAACCGGACTTGATTGTCTTCGCGGGCGACTTGGTGAACTATCACGTTCGAGAGATAGAGCCTTTCCGCAACATCCTCAGCCAGCTCAAGGCTCGGGATGGCGTAGTGAGCGTTATGGGGAATCATGACTATCTGACTTATTTCCATTGGAACAGCTCTGCCGAGCGCCTCGCCGCTGTTCGTCAGCTCCAACAAGAGGAACGCAATATGGGCTGGAAGCTCCTGCTCAACGAGAATCTTATCCTTCACCGCGGCAACGATTCTATTGCCGTTATCGGATTGGAAAATCACGGAAACCGCCCAAACTTTCCCCGTCGTGCGAAACTACAGCAAGCACGCAAAAATATTTTTCCCAAATGTTTCCAACTCCTGCTGCAACATGATCCCAGCTATTGGGATGCACAGATTCTACCACATACTGACATTCCGCTCATGTTCTCTGGTCACACCCACGCCATGCAGTTTCAGATTGGCAAATGGTCGCCCGCAGCATGGTTCTATCCGCAGTGGAGCGGCCTCTACCAACAAGGCAATCAAGCCCTTCTTGTTTGCCCTGGCGTAGGTGAAGTGCTCCTCCCCTTCCGCTTTGGCGCGTGGCCCGAAATAGACATTATTACATTAAGTACACATTAGCACATTGACACATTAGCACATTAACACACTAGCACATTAGCACATTGCCAAATTAGCACATTCATTAACTAGCACACTCCCCCGATGTATCGCATTTACCAACTCCTCATCGTTCTGCCCCTCGGCATTCTTGCCACAATCCTAACAGCACTCGCTACCAGCATTGGTTGCATGGTAGGCAGTGCTCACTTTTGGGGCTACTATCCCGCAATGCTTTGGAGTCGCTTCATTTGCCGCCTCCTATTTCTCCCCATCCAAGTCACTGGCCGCGAACACCTTCAGAGTGGTCAGAGCTATGTTTTTGTGGCCAACCACCAAGGCCCGTTCGACATTTTTCTCGTTTATGGTTTCTTGAATCGCAACTTCAAATGGATGATGAAGAAGTCGCTCCGCCAGCTTCCTCTTATTGGCTACGCCTGTCAGAAAGCTCACCACATCTTCGTTGACAAATCTGGACCAAGTAAAATCAAGGAGACCTACGACCACGCCCGCCAAACGCTACAAGGTGGCACTTCACTCGTTGTCTTCCCCGAAGGAGCGCGCACCTTCACGGGACACATGGGTATCTTTCGAAAAGGAGCATTCCAACTGGCTGATGAACTCCAATTGCCCATCGTTCCCATCACCATCAATGGTTCGTTTGATGTACTCCGCCGTCAGGACGGCTTCAACTTCGTGAAGCACCATCCGTTAGAACTCATCATCCACGCACCCATCTATCCCTCAGGAAAAGGCACGCAGGACATCCGAACTACCATGGAGGAAGCTTATCAAACTATCATGAACGACCTTCCCGCCCAATATCAAGGTTATGTTCGCAATGATGATCAATAACAATTTTTACCATCGAGAAAAAGAACAATAGCAAAAAAGTTCACAGAAGTCTTGCACATTCCAAAACTTTGTAATACTTTTGCACTCGCATTCCAAAAGGAACGCACACCAATAACATGGTGCCCATAGTTCAGTTGGTTAGAGCGTCAGATTGTGGTTCTGAATGTCGTGGGTTCGAATCCCACTGGGCACCCAAAGAAAACAAGCGGAAATCTCTTATAAATAAAGAGTTTCCGCTTTTTCTTTTCTCTTACTCACATAGCAGAAGTTTCTACAAGCAGCTTCTAAATACCATAAATAATACAGAAATGTTTTAGCACAAAACTTTTAAGGCTACGAACAAGGCACTACAATAAAGCTACATTTGTATCTACTGAAAGAGTACGCAAAAAGCCGCCTACACTCGTGTGTAGACGGCTCAAAGAATTCTTTTCCATAAAATATACCGAACTTTAGAACGATGCGGCATTTAAGTCCTTTTTTATCTGCTCAATGCAGGAGGACAAACGTTCGTAAGTCTTCTCACCAGCAGTTTTCACTCCGCTGGTGTATTGGCGCATCAGCGAGGGATTGATACCAGCACGTTTAGCAATGTCTGATACGTTGAGGAAACTGAAATAAGGTAATGTCCGAAAAAGTGTGTAAGATTCTCCTTGTCCTTTCCCTCATGCTTG
>ERZ773046.581-NODE-581-length-22908-cov-19.209250_pt1 | contig 22908 bp, 15 predicted proteins | sample MGYA00580634_ERZ773046 | MGnify/ENA primary metagenome ERZ773046 (study PRJEB29015, sample SAMEA2738127) | human oral metagenome | biome: human oral; feature: human-associated habitat; material: saliva | place: China | collected 2159 ... | reverse complement strand
GTATGAAAAAGAGAGCATTATGCCCCCTTTCAGGAGTACATTTGACCATTAAGCCCAGATATCTCTAACGCTTGTCTCAGATATCTCTAACGCTTGTCTCAGATATCTGTCACGTTCGTCTCAGATATCTGTCAGTTACGTTTTAGATATCATAAAAAACTATGTCTTTTATAATGCTATATTATACTACCTAAAATATGTTTATTCAGATGAGTAGTATGAATTTGTTTTTTCTGTGGTATTTTGCTTTGGATATTCTTCTAAGTTGTTGAACAGTAATATGTTGTTTTGTGTATTGTTATATAGTTGTGGCTTTTATCACAATTGTTTTCTTTTCTAAAAAGTCTTCATCTCTATTCTGTTGAGTATATCTAACTTGTTGCAATTCATTATACCTTCGGTATAAAGTCACTTAATCTGCTCGACAGAAAAACAAAATAAATTAAGGTTCTAATAGCCTATTTGAATAAAAAAAAGGCTGACCGGCGAGGCATACAATTATATGTTGGTTGCCTCTCCCTTCAGCCTATTATGTCTTTCTTTTTTGTATTTTATTTTTCTTAATGGAACTTACCAGTTGTACATTACTCCAAAGTCTATGCAATTTAAAGCAGTAATCTTTCCTAAGAGATTAGTTCCTGGTAGCAAACTGTCGCGACCTAAGAAGCCCATTAAGTAGATGTTGTGATTATAGAATGCAGAAAAATTCTTTGCAATCTGGTGACTAACCGTCATTCCCAGATTTATGGCGCCATCTTTAGAGTGCTCTTTGTTGGTTTGAATACCAATGGCAGGACCTGCATATAGCGCAACGTTCCATGCACGGTTAGGTCTGTATCCACGGAAATAAGCGAGTAAATCGAGTTGGAAATCTGCCGAAACTAATAGAATGTTACGCTTATCTTCGTTGAAGCTCGCTATATTGTTTTCAATGTAGGCATACTTAACATTGTCCATCATGTATTCTAATCCAAGTCGGACAGCCGAAACCTCATTCAGTTTGTAGCCTCCAAAAGCCGATAGGTTAATTTTTGCACCGCTATCTTTAAACCGGTGTTTTGTGAGTAGAATATTCCAACCACCACCCAAAGCGGCGAAAAAGCGCATTGGTTTTTTAGACGCAAACGATGTCATATCTGCATCTTCGTAGCGTGCAATACGGTTGAAAGGCACAGTTAAACCTACACGAACAGAGAACGAATTGCCCAACTTAAGTGGTGTGCTGCCCATTTCTCTTGTTCTATATAGAGTGTTTCCTGCTGCGTTAATATAGATATTGTCGTGTGCATTGAGCGAAGAGTACATTGGTTCAATGTTTAGACGCAAGTCTCTACTAAGTCGTGTCCATAGCTGTAGTCCCACGCGGAAGCCGTCTACCGTAATTCTTGAACCCTTAATAGTATGCTCAGCATCGTTCATAACAAGCCAACCGTTTTGGTAACCTAAGAGAATATTTGCTCCAACCAGAGAGTGCTGGTTGTAGTTTTTGCTTAATCCCATCGGATTAATGAGCACATCGCCAGCAATTGTACCTAAGCCAATAGCGTGGTGAATGTCTTCTGTTTGTCCATTCGTAGTGTGTGTAGTGGTCATATCCACACCTTTTGCCATATTCAAACCAACACGTGCTCCTAAGAAAGAGTTTGCCCACCAGCCTAAAGATAGTTGCATTGATGTTCCCCACGAGTCTTTTCCCTTACTTGGTAGCATAGGATAGTTGGCATACCCATATCCGTAATCGAGAAAGAAGCGATGTAAACCCGACGATGGTGCTGTTTTCCACGGCAGGTTCTTAATGGTTTTAATAAATCCGTCGAGATGATATTTAGCTCCCACTGTAAGTACATTCGATATGGCTCCAGGAGTTGTGTATATCTGGTCAGAGTCATAATGGCTGCTTGGCATCCAATAAACAGTGTGGCTATAAAACAAGGATAGATAGGGGAGAACACGATATGAGAGCATTCCACCAAAGTTAGCACCAACATCTGCTTTTTTACCATATTTGCTTAGCACCAGAGATGGTCCGCCATAAAGTTCTACATTCCATCTTCTTCCAGGACGATATCCCGTCATAGCGTTGAGTACATTGAACTGATAGTCGGCAGATATGAATGTGTTTTTATAAGTAAACTTATAGAAGTTGCCGCTGCCATTCTTTTGCCAGATGGGATTCGCAACATAATCTACCATAAGTTTTGCTCCGCTATACATATTAAAGTTATAGCCAACAAAGCCATTGAAGTTTAAAAGCAGTCCGCGCGACTTGCCTGTATATCTCCATTTGTTAATGGTAGTGTTCCAACCAAATCCTCCCCCCATAAAGAAGCCACTCTCTGGAAGGTCATTCTTTGCATTATTAACATCGTAGTTACGTTGCAATTTATTGCGGAATAGTACAGCTAAACCCAATTTAAAGTCAGTCTGACTATATTTCATACGTCCATCTGGACGATCGAAGTGTTCTATTAGAATGTAATTTGGCTCAAAAGTTAGGCGCAAATCGTTTGTAATTTTAGCCCAGAATTGTGCACCTAATCGGTATCCAGCGTATCGTCCACTCGTTTTATCATTTATATTAGTGTGTACTAATTGGAGCTGTCCTAATTCGTAACCACCGTAAAGATTCAGTCCCACCGGGCTATCCCAGTTGTAATGGCGTGTAAAACCGAACGGATTGAGCATAGCATCGAGCGAAACACCCGACTTTCCAAGTAGCGATGTGGTTTCGCTTGCCTTTGTCCATGCAGCATTCGTTAGGTTAATGCCTGCTCGTAAACCAATAGCCGACGACATCCATTGACCAATATTAGCACTAACACTATAACCAATGGTTTTTCCAACCTTTAAGTTTGTAGAATAATAATACGATGGACCTATGCTGTATTCGAAGAACCAAGGACGTCGCCAGCGTAGTCTAGCAGGGTCTTCGAGGAACAATCGCTTATCATCGGTAAAATGTTTTTGGAAGTCGCCCGCATCTTTTTGTGCAGACATATTGTTGTAGAAGTACCAAATATACGATAGATTTACACCATAACCAATGCTGAAGTGGTTAAATTTAGAGGCTTTATCTAAGTCCATTCCCTCTGTACCAGCCATAATATACGGTTCTATGGCAAGTGCAGCATGTGTTCCAGCAAGGAATTTAAACTGTAAACCAGTATGTATATTGTAAGAGGTTGCTTTATCTTTCATAGTTCTCGCAACAGCAGAACCATTGTATTTTGTTAAGTGTGAGTGTTGAAAACCTAAACCAAGTATGCCCGATACGCTTAATGGACGGTCAGGACGATAACCCAAAAGATAGTTTGAGAAGTTGAAAAGATAGTCGGCATTGGCGCGCATCGTCCAATTTACGTTAGCTTCGCCACTAATGTAACCAAGCTCTCCGCCTATTCCCAGACGGAAAGAACTCATTGGACTAAGTTCTTTTCCTATTCGGAGATGAATACCAGCTTGCGTTGTTAATTGATAATCGTTATTATGCTGATAGAATACGGCACCAGCTCCTAAGTCTAAGAATGTATGTTTACCGAAGCCACCCTTTGTCCATTTGTCGCCTTGATAGCGGTGTCGGTTGTCTAAACTGTAGTCTAATGCATTGAAGTTTCTTTGTTTTGGTGTTCCATAATAAGCCGTATCAATTTTTGCCGTAATATCTTCTGCTTGCATTTTCTGTTCTAACTCGCTCAAATCCCTTACAACAGTGTCGGTAGGTTGGCTTATTGGAGTTTGTGCTTGAAGGGTTATAATAGCAAAAAATGCCATTACCAAAGGTACTATTCTATTCATTTTTTAATCTCCTCTACAGGTAAAGTGGTTGTTGGCGTGCCATTATTATTGTTCTCTTCGGTTGTTTCTTTATTGTCGTTTGACTCTTCTTCTTGTTCTGGTGCCTTAATTTTACCAGCAGCAATCATCAAATCAGTAAACTTTTGTCTGTATAACTCTGCCTTCTTTTCATCGTAAGGGTTTCTTTTGCGCACATCATCAGGAATATTTGCATCAGAATTATATAAGCCTTTGTATTGTGGACGCATATCGAAACAATGCTGAAAGTAGGCTAAGAATGAAGGTATAGTGTTATCGGTCATTCGCAATGCTACATCAGGACCATATTTTGCGGTGAGTTCCATAAAATCATCATCGCTTATTTCTGGCTTTCCTGCTTCAATAACCCCTTTCATATACCATTTCTTCGCGTTATTATCGGGCAGCGAATCTATAAGTGGTTCAAGCTCTTCGTACGTTTTTCCTAATTCAGAAGCTAGTTCAAAGTTTAGTATCGCATAATTCTCTGCATTTGTTTTCATAACGTAATCCAATGCATCTTTGGTACGACGAGCTTCATCAGCAGTCTTGTTTTGCTTGAAGAAAAGAGTTTCTAAGTCAGTAAACATCTTTATATTCTTATACTCATCGGTATCTGGAAGTTTATTCGCAAGGTGATAAGCTTCACCAAGTTTCATAGCTTTGAAATACATTATAGCTTGGTTGGCTACAAGCTCTCGTCTGTTTACGATGTAATGATACTCGTTATCGAAAGATATTGGACGCGAAACTTCTAAACCAGACTTCATATCTATAAATGGTGAAAGAATAGATAAGTCTATAGAATCGCTCTCTATGGCATAGCAAGCAACACGGTTTGCAATATAAGCAGCAAATGGGCTATATTGCATCGTCCGCCGTGTTTTAATCTCATTCCATGCCCGATAAGTTAGTTTACGTAGTTCTGTGGAGTCTTTTATTTGTGTAAAGAGATTATAATAATCTCCGTTTGAGAATACATTTTTGCCTCCTTTTTGGTAATCTTTGTCGTTATAGTAAGTCCATAACACTTCTTGTGGGTCGAGAACCTTATTCTGACGTAGCGTATAAGTACAGCGCATTAGACGTTGATTCTGCAATATCTCCTGAATAATAGGTTGGTTCTGCATTTCGCGCAACCCACTAATATTATTGTTAAATGCGTAGTTGCGTAATGTGTTAGACTCTGTTTCTAAGTTACGAGCTTTCAACGAATCTGCAACGTCGAACCATGTATAAACTAAAGGCTCTTTTACTTCAAGGCCAGCACTCGATATTTGTCCACCTATAATAGACAGTGCTTTCTTTGCACGTGTAGTTGCTAATTTAGTATTTGATGCTACATTGCCTTCAGGCGATGCTGTTCCTTGAACTGTAAAGTTCATTAAAGCGCGACCATAAGAGCGAAGTTCCTTAACAAGCTGTTCTAAATTCTGCTGATTAGAGGCATCAGAAGTTAGTTCATCTTTACCAACCACGAATGTCAATTGTAGGTCGCGTGGTACTTCTCTAAGCTGAGCTCTGGCTTGTTCATAGTACTGTGGTGTTAGCTTAATTTGTTTCATAGCCATCGAAACATCTATTAGCTTCCATGGTTTACGTGTATTGCAAGTTCCGCTTTTCGATTTGTCTTCAAAGTAAATGTGGGTGTAATCTTCTAGTCTTAACACCGAGCCCCACTTGTAACTCTTGTTTGGATTAGGTTTTGGATACGTTGTTTCCCAATGAAAGGTAAACGCATCGTTAGTGGTTGGTTGGTCTTCGATGTAATAGCTATGCAGCGAATCGTTACGATTGTAATCGAAACTCTTTCTTCTAATTTGGTTCTTGTGATATTGTTTTCCCTCGAACACCAGTGGCTCAAGATATTGTATGGTGTCTTCTTCTTCGCAATTGATAACCATTGGTTGGAAGATGAGCCGTGAATGGTCTTTTGTATACCATTCTGGTAGCCTTATTGTAACATTCCAATGCAGGTTTGGACCATCATCAATAGGTTTCATTTCAACGATGTTTGCGCCTGTGCGTTTTCCTATAACAGTTGTATTGGCAAGCAAGAGTGTTTTTGAGCCATCGGTAAAAACTATATCGTATTGCAGATTAGAACCAATATTTACTACCTTTACTTCGCCTTCGTTTATAACCATTAGTGCTCCTTTGGCTGAAATATCAGCTTCGAAGTGCCCATCGTAGTCGGGTGTTACGGTTGCATTGCTTTTAATTGTAACCTCTTGACTAATGTTTTTGCTTTTACTTCTATATGTTGCAGCCTGTTTGTTGGCTTCGTTTCGGTTGTCGAATATATAAACGGGAACGGAGAGAGGAACTTTATTGGTTTTACCCCCATCAAACGATTTCATGTTTTTGTATACGTTACCCGTTATGTGCATTACTTGCGCATTAGTTATATTTACGTAAGCCAGCAGTAGATATAGAATAGTCAGGCAACGTTTTATACTCAGTCTCATATTGTTTTCTTTATCTTAATATGTATGAAAGCGTAACGCCAATTTTTGTTGGTAATATTTGGTATCCAGTGTATCCATCTGATGTTCTCACACCCGAGGATATTTCTAAGTTTGGTTGTCCATCTGTTGTTTTCTTTTGATGAAACAAAACCAATCCAATACCTGCATGTGCGTCAATTGTCCAACGATTAGAAATAGATGCAACATAGCCAAACGTTAGTCCTGCACCAGCAGCAAAGCCATCGTAGCGTGTATTTCTTACTTTAACATTATAGTCTACGGCTAAAGCACTTACGCCTATAAAGTGGTGATACATAGGTCGCCCTCCAAAATAGTATCTATATTCTGGTTGTACGCCCACCATCTTTGTTTCTGTGTGCCAATATGGCTTGTTATTTGCAAACACGCTTAATCCCAATGTAGAACGATTGCCAATTGTCATCTCAGCGCCTATATTGTAAGTTTGTAGAGCCAACATTGCCACATCTGTATTTACAGAGATGGATTGGCTGTTGGCTATAATTGCCGACATTATACTTAAGAATGTTGCGACTATTCTTTTCATTTCTCTGTTCTTTTCTTTCGTTCTTCAATATCTTTAGCCACTTTCTGTTGTGCCTTTTCTGCTTGCTTCTTAGCTTTCTCGTATTCTTTTAGTCGTTTATTGCGAGCTTTTTCTATGTGCTTAGCTTTCTTTTCTGCTTCCTTAGCAATGTGTAGTGTGTCTTTTGCGTAGGCTTTGTTTGCTTGTTCTATACGATATTTTTCGTCTACAACCTCACGTTTCTTGTATCGGTTAGCTACTTTTGTTCCGAAATGATATATTAAGCCCACTCTAAAAATATCTGTTGAAGCGGCATAAACAAAAGGATTGAACGTTAGTTTGTAACCATTTTGTGGCGTTACAGTGGTATAAACGTGCCGGTTATTGATAACATCGCGACGATATTCTTCGTATTTTGCAAATACGACACCTGCGTTTATACCAAAGTCGAAATCTAAACTTGCACCATTTTGGTAGCCATATAGCTGTGCAACTGTGCCAAACATAAGTCCGCCAGTAAATGCATTTCCTTTCTTTCCTAAGTCTGTAAACTTAATGTTAAACCTATTGGCACCACCATATATACCCCAATAAAACACGCGGCGTGGATTATTTCCATGCCAATATTTGCGCAATTCTATTTTTCCATCGTATAAATCGTACACATTATAAGTAGGGTCTTTTGTTTGTGTGTTCCAGTTAATTCTCCCCGAAATACCGAGCGTCCATTTGTTCCAGTTCTTGTTTCCCAAGGTGTATTCTATGCCAAAATTAGGTGTAAGCATTATCCAGTCTACAACATTTGTGCGCAAACCTATTCTTTCGCCTAATTTTAGGCTATCAACTCTATTATAATAAAGTGCGGAATGTTGTGCATAAGTTAATACTATCATTGGATAAGCAAACAAGAACATAACCAATGTTAATAGGCTTTTTTTAGAGTAAGTCATAATCTTTATTACGCAAGTATAATTAGTGGAGTTATCCTTTTTTAGCGAAACAACGCCTTAATAAAGAAAGAGTGCGCTTGACAGGAATCGAACCTGCACGATGGAAATCACTAGATCCTAAGTCTAGCGCGTCTACCAATTCCGCCACAAGCGCATTTGCGGGTGCAAAGGTAAGCTAACTTTCATTAATAGCCAAATAATTTGGCTTATTTTTATTGTAATACACTATCTTTTTTGTTTTTCATCTTATTGGAATCCCCATGTTATACCATTTATTCGTATCCCGGCTCTCCTTCGATGCAAGTATATAGATGTATTTTAAGTTTTAACGAAACGACAAAAATGTATATTCAATGTTTACAATGGCTTTGCGGTTTCGGCACAAATGTATCTTTTTCGGTTTTATTTAGTTGTCTTTTTAGAGCAAAACTTTACTTCTGTGAATTATAAAGTATAAAACGAATATTCTATGTAGAGATTTGCGTGAAGAAATAATATTTTTGTATCTTTGCAAAGAGTTCTCATTGTTGAAATGTGAATGCTCTACCTTTAAATAGAATATATGATAAATCTGTTACGGAAAAAGCTACCAAGAGTGTATAAAGAGAATGTTGCTCATTCGCTTTTATGGTTGTTTATCTTTTTTATTCCCGTAGCAGCAATGTCTCTCTATGATAGTAGTACCTTTAGAACATATAGTTGGACTCATATTTTTAGTGTTTGGACGGTTGTTTTCATATATTTTGGTGCATTCTTAGTGCATAATTTCTTTTTGTTACCACTTATTATCTATCGCAAACAACGAATACACTATGTGTGTGGAACCATTATTCTAATACTTATATTTGTACTTGTGTTATATGTTTTTCATACCCAAACAGCGGAAGAAAGTCTGAGAGCTATTGTTCAGGCTGGCTATGTTCAAAGCAGAATTACAGATAATCAGACTACTATTACAACACAAATAATAGTTGTAAACACCATAATCTTAGTGTTAATGTTTGGAATGAATCTTGGCGTAAAGCTCTTTTTTAAATATAATGACGACCAAAAGAAACTATATGATTTAGAAAAAAAGAACCTGGAACAACAGCTAATATCACTGAAATACCAAATAAACCCACACTTTTTTATGAATACTCTCAACAATATACATGCTTTAGTAGATATTGATCCAGAGAAAGCAAAGTGGGCTATTATAGTAATGTCGAAGATGATGCGGTATATTCTTTACGAAGGTAATAATACTTTTATTCCTTTACAGAAAGAAAGCGACTTTATACATAGCTATATTTCGTTGATGCGTATGCGCTATACAGAAATGGTAAAGATAAATCTTAATATTCAAAAACAATTTCCAGTGGGCGAAATACCACCACTACTACTTGTATGTTTTGTTGGAAATGCCTTTAAATATGGTATAAGCTATCAGCATATAAGCACAATAGATATTTCGCTTTCTGTAGAAAACGACAAGATAAAGTTTTGCTGTATAAATAGTAAACAGTCTGAAACTGAATGCGAAAAGGGCGGAGTAGGGCTGAAGAGTGTACAACAACGATTGAATCTGATATATCCAAACCGCCACAAACTCGTAATAGACGATGGCGAGAAAACTTATAGTGTGTGGTTAGAATTATCATTAACAAATAAGAAAAATGACAAAAAACCAACTCCAAGATGGAAAACAGAATAAGAACTTTAGCAGTAGACGATGAGCCTTTGGCACTGAAACAGCTGGCTACATATATAAAAAATATATCGTTTTTAGAACTGGTTGGCGAATGCCAAAATGCTATTGAAGCAAAGAGAGAAATAGAAAGGCAAACCGTTGATGCTATATTTATAGATATTAATATGCCTGATATGAGTGGACTCGACTTTGTACGCTCGTTAGAAGTAAAGCCTTTAGTGGTGTTTACAACTGCTTATAGCGACTACGCTATAGAAGGTTATAAAGTAGAAGCTATTGATTATCTCCTTAAACCATTTAGCCAAGAAGAACTAATGGCAGCAGCTAAAAGTTTAAAACGGCAGTATGCGTTGTTGCAACAAGCAAAAACAAATGTCTCTTTGGCAGATAACGACACTCTGTTTCTAAAGAATGAATATAAAATTATTCGTGTAAACATCAGCGATATACGTTATGTTGAAGGTATGGGCGAGTATCTAAAAATTCATTTTATAAGCGATAGAAAACCATTAATGATACTTTCGAGTATGAAGAAAATGGAGAAACATTTAGCTAATAATAGCTTTATGCGTATTCATCGTTCGTGGATTATTAACTTGATGGACATAAGCGAAGTAAACAAGAATCGTATTCTTATGAACGATGGTATGTATGTTCCTATTGGCGATATGTACCGCGAAGGCTTCTTAAACTATGTTGATTCTAAGTTTTTGGATAAGTAGCAACATATAGTGTTGCTCTTTCTGACAGACACGTTCATACTACTTTCCTTTTCTTCTTCTTTGTCATTTATGAAAAAAGAACTACATTTGCAAACAAATAAGTAGATAATGATACTTAACGTAATCAGTAAACAATAATAGTAAAGATGAAGAAACAAATTTCAGTTTTAGCGCTTGCAGCTTTAATGACAGTTGGTTTTGCTTTTGCAGCAGGACAAGACGACAACGTGATGCGCAAGCAAAGCGATGGCACTTATGTGGTAAACACAACTACGTTGGCTGCCAATGTAAGTGGTTTTAAGGGGGCTACACCTGTAGAAGTGTACATTAAGAACGATAAAGTGGTAAAGGTTGTAGCGATGAAAAATCGTGAAACACCTAAATATTTTGAACAAGTAGATTCTAAGATGTTACCAAAGTTTGCTGGCAAACGCATTTCTAAGGTGGGAACAGTAGATGGTGTTAGTGGTGCAACATTCTCGTCAAGAGCAGTGAGACTAAATGTAGAAGCTGCTGTAAAGTATTATAAAGCACACAAATAAAAACATTTCTGTGCCTATTGGGCAAGAAAACAACAAACAACATAAGCAGCATTGCAAACTTTAAGTATGCAATGCTGTTTTCTTTATCTACAATATTAGTTACTCTTTTCTTAGATATCTGTAACGCTCCTCTCAGATATCTGTCAGTTGTAAATTAGATATCATAAACAACAAGAACATTAATGTCTCAATATAATCCTACCTAAAAGATGCTTATCAAAATGAATACAATGATTTCTTTTATTCATTGGAATTCTAATTTAAGTGTTTTAATAAGTTGTTGGTCAATAATGTGTTGTATCATTTGTTGTTATATAGAAACGAAATTTGTTACAATAGCAATATATTCTAAAGTATTTATAAAACTATAGTATTTTGATGCATAAAAGAGCCTATTTCGCATTACGAAACAGGCTCTTTTATATAATTGGAATATAGCTGTTATTTTCTCTAAGAGTGAGATTTAGCAAAATCTAAAACAATTCCATCATATTTGTTTTCAGGCTATACAATGCCTCAGAAATATCCCCCTCTCTACTTTCAATTTGCAGCATAGCGCATTTTAATAATGTGCGGCGAAAAATATAGTCTATACAGAGAACAACAAAATTACACTATTTTACGTTCCCCACCTTTATTAAATATTCTGCAATTTGTACGGCATTGAGAGCTGCGCCCTTACGTATCTGGTCGCCCGTGAGCCAAAGTGTTGTACCATTTTCATCGGCAAGGTCTTTACGAATGCGCCCAACATACACATCGTCTTTGCCTGCACTCTCCAACGGCATAGGGTAAACATAATTTTGAGGATCGTCTACGAGTGTAACTCCTGGAGCGGCTTCGAGCACTTTGCGTATTTCGGCAACCTCCAAAGGCTTCTCAGTCTCAATCCAAACAGCCTCCGAATGGCTACGAAGCGACGAAACGCGTACACATGTTGCACTGGTACGAACATCAGAATGCATAATTTTCTGTGTTTCGTAGAACATTTTCATTTCCTCTTTTGTATAGTCGGTCTCAGTCATCTTGTCTATTTGCGGAATCACATTGTAGGCTAACTGATGCGGAAACTTACTAATAGTCTCAGCTTCGCCCGTCTCAATAATCTCCTTATATTGCTGTTGTAGTTCCTGCATAGCAACTGCGCCAGCACCAGACGCACTTTGATAGCTACTGATGCGTACACGTTTTATGTGGCTTAACTGCTCTATGGGGTTTAAAACCACAACCATCATAATAGTGGTGCAGTTAGGATTAGCAATAATACCACGTGGACGAGTTAGTGCATCTTTTGCATTTATTTCTGGAACAACCAATGGTACGTCTTTTTCCATACGGAATTGACTCGAATTATCAATCATAACAGTCCCATATTTGGTAATGGTGTTGGCGAATTCTGCCGACGTGCTGCCACCTGCACTAACAAAAGCTATGTCAATATCCTTGAAATCATCGTTATGTTGCAGAAGTTTTACTTCGTATTCTTTACCTTTAAATGTGTACTTTCTACCTGCAGACCGACTTGAACCAAAGAGCACAAGCTCGTCTATAGGGAAGTTTCTTTCTGCCAATATGCGGAGAAATTCTTGTCCAACCGCTCCACTGGCTCCAACAATAGCTACTTTCATATCCTTGTTTTTATAATTGTAATAGTGCAATACATCACAAAATGTCTATTCAAACATATACCAGTAAGGCATAAGTTTGTGTTGTTTGCGTTTGCAAAAATACAAAAAACTCTCTACTTTCACTACTTACCCCATAACTTTTTGCTACCTTTGCACATATTTATAATAGCAATTATGTTCAGAATAGCCCAATATTTCCCCATAACCGATCCAACATTGATTTTCTTTGTGGTATTGATGCTAATTCTATTGTCGCCTATTATTATGGGTAGACTGCGTATTCCTCACATTATAGGAATGGTTTTGGCTGGTGTTTTGGTGGGCGAATACGGATTAAATGTGCTGAAACGCGATGCTTCGTTCGAACTGTTTGGAAGTGTAGGCTTATATTACATTATGTTTCTTGCTGGTCTTGAAATGGATATGGACGGACTGAAGAAAAATAAATGGCGTGTTATGCTGTTTGGTTTTCTCTCCTTTTTTATACCTTATATTCTTACCTTCTTAATGGGAATATATTTGCTACACTACTCAGTAACATCGTCTTTGCTACTTGGTTGTATTATGTCATCAAGCACACTCGTAGCCTATCCTATCGTGGGACGCTATGGCCTTTCTCAGCATTCAGCTTCAACGCTTAGTGTTGGTGGCACAATGGTAGCATTGTTCTTGGCGCTTCTTGTTATGGCAATGATAGTAAATTTGTGTCAAGGCGGTAGTGGTGGCATATTCTGGCTATGGTTTATGCTTAAATTTGCACTCTATATATCAGGGCTTATTTACTTTGTTCCGCGCCTTACACGATGGTTTCTGCGTCGCTATTCCGATGCTGTAATGCAGTTTCTCTTTGTTTTAGGCATTCTGTTTCTATCTGCTGCACTTTCAGAAGCTGTAGGTTTGGAAGGTATTTTTGGAGCGTTCTTTTCAGGGCTAATATTAAATCGCTTCATTCCACGTCTATCTCCACTTATGAATCATATAGAGTTTACAGGCAATGCGCTCTTTATTCCTTATTTCCTAATAGGTGTTGGAATGTTAATAAACGTGCGTTCGTTGTTTGAAGGCACACATATCATTTGGGTTGTACTATGTATTGTCTTCTTTGGAACAACAGGAAAAGCCATTGCTGCCTATCTTGCTGGCTTCTTGTTTCGTTTAAAACGAGAAATGTCTGATATGCTTTTCGGTTTAACAAGTGCCCATGCAGCAGGCGCAATAGCTATGGTGATGGTGGGATTAAAGCTTGAGGTGGCTCCTGGAAAATTCCTTTTCAATGATGAAGTGCTGAATGGTATCGTTATTATGATACTTTTTACTTGCATAATATCATCGTTTGTAACAGAGAGAGCTGCTCAAAAAATTCGATTAACCGAAAAAGAAGAACCTGAAATGGCGCGAACGGATAACGACGAACGAATTCTTATACCTGTGAAATATCCAGAATACGCCGAGAATTTGCTTTCGTTAGCCATAATGATGCGTAACGAAAAGCTTAAGAAAGAACTTGTTGGACTAAACGTTGTGTACGACGATGTGAATGCAGCAGCCAATCAAGAAGAAGGACGACGTTTATTAGAACATCTGCAAAAGCAAGCTGCGTCTGCCAATGTGCCGATGGTAACACAGGTGCGTATTGCTGCCAACATAGCAAATGGTATAAAACATGCTTTTAAAGAGTTCCAAGCATCTGAGATAGTAATGGGACTACATGCCAAACAAGCTATATCGAAGGGATTTTGGGGACAATTTACACAGAGCCTTTACAATGGTTTGAGCCGCCAAATTACAATAGCTCGTATTGTGCAACCATTGAATACAATTCGTAGAATACAAGTTGTTGTGCCTTCGCGGGCTGAGTTTGAACCTGGCTTTTATCGTTGGTTGGAACGAATAGCACGTTTAGCATCGAACAGCGATTGCCGTGTTGTTTTTCATGCTCGTCAAGAAACCATCGAACTAATTACTGTATATATTCGTAATCGACACCCCAATGTACGGGCTGAATATGTTGAAATGAAGCATTGGAAAGAACTTCCACAGTTGGCTACAGAGGTGCAAGACGACCATTTGTTTGTAATTATCACAGCGCGAAAGGGTACTATATCTTATAAGAATGCGATGGAACGCATACCAGAAGAAGTAAATCGCTTCTTTAAGAGTAAGACTCTTATGATAATATTCCCCGATCAGTATGGCAATCGTATGGACGGTATGACGTTTGCACAGTCGCAACACACCGAAGAACGTAGTGCTTATGATGTTCTACGAGAGTTTATGCAAAAGAAAATAAGATAGAATTATGATAGAGATAAAAGGTGTTACTAAGAGTTTTGGTTCGCTGCAAGTGCTGAAAGGCATTGACTTGCGCATTGAGAAAGGCGAGATAGTGAGCATTGTCGGTCCTTCGGGAGCAGGCAAAACCACGTTGCTGCAAATTCTTGGTACGTTAGATAAGCCCGATAGTGGCTCTGTCGTAGTAGACGGCATAGAGACCAGCACACTATCGACCAATAAACTAAGCGAGTTTCGCAACAGGCATCTTGGCTTTGTATTCCAGTTTCACCAGCTTTTACCAGAGTTTACGGCAATAGAAAACATTATGATACCTGCTTATATTGCAGGAATGAAAAACAAAGAAGCACACAATCGTGCTGAAGAACTATTGGAGTTTATGGGACTGAACGACCGTGCAAACCATAAACCCAACGAACTTTCTGGTGGCGAAAAGCAGCGTGTGGCAGTGGCAAGGGCGCTAATGAACAACCCTGCAGTAATTCTTGCCGACGAACCGTCGGGTAGTTTGGATTCAAAGAATAAGGAAGAACTGCATAAACTCTTCTTCGAATTGCGCGATAAGTTTGGTCAGACTTTTGTTATTGTAACACACGATGAAACGTTGGCTACACTAACCGACCGCACCATACACTTGAAAGACGGACGCATAGTGGGAGAGGGCAACGAATCCAGCGCAGTATAATAAAGTAAGAAAGGAAATAACAAATGGCAAAACTAAAGATAGGCGATTACAATACGCTGACTGTATTGAAGGTTGCATTGCGCGAAGGCAATAGAGATCCATTCGGATTGTATCTCGATGGTGGTCGCGCAGGCGAAATATTGATGCCTCAAAAATATGTTCCCAATAATGTTTCGGTGGGCGACGACTTACGTGTTTTTGTGTATCTCGACCAGGAGGAACGCCCCATTGCTACAACCGAGCAGCCACTTGCCGTAGTGGGCGAGTTTGCATATTTGGAATGTTCGTGGGTAAACGAGTATGGTGCATTCCTTAATTGGGGTGTAACAAAAGATTTGTTCTGTCCGTTTCGCGAGCAGAAGAAACGTATGCAGATAGGCGAGTCGTATATTGTACACGTACATCTTGACGAAGAAACCTACCGTTTGGTGGCATCGGCGAAGGTAGAGCATTATTTCGAAGAAGAGAAACCAATGTACAAGCAAGGCGAGGAGGTCGATTTGATGATTTGGCAAAAGACCGAACTCGGTTTCAAAGTCATCATCGACAATAAATATCCCGGACTTGTTTATGGCGACCAAGTGTTCCAGTACGTCCACACGGGCGACCATCTGAAGGGTTATATTGCCACAGTCCGACCAGACGGAAAGATTGACTGCACGCTGCAACCAACAGGACAGCAATATGCAAAAGACTTTGCCGAAGTGCTTCTACAATACTTGAAGGACAACGGTGGTGTATGCAACCTTGGCGATAAAAGCGAAGCAGAAGATATTAAACATCTCTTTCATGTGTCAAAGAAAGTCTACAAGAAAGCCGTTGGCGACCTTTATAAGCGTCATCTCATTAAGGTAGAACCGCTTGCAATTCGCTTGGTGTAATATTATAATCTAAAAATGAAGACGTTAGCTTTAGTCTTTTGTACCCTATTTATACCCTTGATGGGAGTTGCGCAAGAGGAAGTGCCTCACAGAATATCGATCAATTTTGTAGGTAAACCTGCAACAGAAGCAGATAAATTGCTTGGAAAAGCCGACGAAGCGTTCGATAACGAAGATTTTGATACCGCTTTTAAGTATTATCAAAAGGCTGCCGAAACTGGCAATATAGATGCTTATACTGGTCTGGGGAGATGCTATGCCTATGGTTTGGGCGTAGCATTTAATGCTCAAAATGCATTACATTGGTATCAGAAAGCTGCTTATGCAGGTTCAGCTTTGGGGCAATACTATCTTGGCATTCTCTATTTTGAAGGCTGGAATGGCGAAAAGCCAGATAAGAAACGTGGCTTAGAGTGGTTCTATAAAGCTGCAAATGGATGCGAACCATGGGCTATGTTCTATATAGGAAATTGTTATAGACGTGGCGATGGCGTAGAGAAGAACATAGACGAAGCCATACACTGGTATAAAAAAGCAGCTGAATATGGCGACGAAGATGCACCCAATGTTCTAAAAGAATTAGGTATCGATGTGCCAAATAGTTCAGAATAGCCATTTTTTATAACACTATAAATGTGCCGAAATATGCGTAAATACATACTGTCTTATGTAATAAATGCAGCGTATTTTCAATAATGTTATGTAACTAAATAGAACGCTATGGTTTATTGGTTATAAAGATATTTTCTTAATTTCTCTCTATTTTATTTGTTGTTTTTATATCTTTTTATTACCTTTGCCACCAAATTAAGCCAGATTTAACAAGAATGCAAGTAAATCTACATATTATAACGTTGTTTTACACCTTATATAATAAAGGTGTAAATAGTGTTGCATCTATATGTGGCTTGCAAAAGCACGAGGAGAAAAACGAAAAAAAGATTGCTAAATATTTGGTAGTTCCAAATATTTGTATACTCTCTCTCTCTCTCTCTCTCTCTCTCTCTCTCTCTCTCTCTCTAGTAATGCAGGCGTAAACAAAACTTTCCACTTTTTCGTACGCGCGCGCGAAGTGTGTCGTGCAAACCATAGTAAACAAAGGACTCGCAGGAGTTTCCTTTGTTCTTTTTTTGTGCCCTGCCGTTTACAACTCAAGAGAGAAATAAGCACAATTTTATCTCGTAAAAACATAATAAACATCTATGGGGTTTATGCCACCGTATAGCCTCATACCCTTTTAAATATAATAATTGCATAAAAGAATGAGATTATGAAAGAAAACAAAAAAAGAAAGGACTATTTACAGCCCGATGTATCGATACTTAGTATCGACGAAGAAAGCCACTTATTAGCAGAAAGTCCACAAGTACGCCCAGGTGGTGGCGGTTCAGGAAGCCAGACGCCAGGAACAATTAACGTGGTTCCACATACACCAGACGATAATAACCCTGACGACGACTTGGAGGGTTAAGCAAACTAAGTAGCTTTAGCTTTCCTGGGAGCCCTGGGAATCCTAGGAACTCTAGAAACCAAACAAAACAAGTAACTAATAAAAGATTAAAACGGAAAACAACATGACGAAGAAAAGTATTTTCCATTATGCGCTCTCTTCACTCTTGGTGGGTGGAATTGCGCTATCGGTAACATCGTGTGCCGACGATGATATTAACCCCAATCAAGGAAACGACGGCGACGCCCTTGTACGTTTCAGCATAAACGATGTGCAGGAACAAGCCGTAAATCGTGGACTGGAAATGACACGCGGAGCCATTGCCAACGGCATTACAGCTGCCGACCTTGCCGGACACAAACTCGCAGCACATAGCAACCGCAACATAGACGTGTGTTTTATAGAAACCACCGTAGAAGGCGTAAACCCAGTAAAGGCAGACACCCACACACGTGCCAATATAGCAACAGCCATCAGTGGCGACTTCTCGTCTACTGGTATTCGTGGTGTAGCCGAAAACAGCATTCTCTCTACCCCCGAATGGTTTAAAGCTGTAAAAACAAAGCAAAACGGCGAACTCTATACCCCTATACGTTGGTCTATTGCCCAGCCTTGGGCACGCTTCTTTGCTGTTTATCCTTCTAAAGATAGCTATTCAAAACTTACCATTAACGATATGGCATCTGCCGACAATGCCCCCAGTGTAGACTTCACGGTAGAACCCAATGTTAACGACCAAAAAGACTTTATGACGGCTTGCACAGGCAAAGTACACTACGCTACACAAGGCGAACACCCAACAACCAGCCTCGACTTCCGCCACGCACTTACCGCAATCCGCTTTGCCGTGGGTCAGAACCTTTCGTGGAACAAAACCATCGATAAGGTAGAGATACGCAACGCCATTATGAAGAGCAAGTACAAGCTCTCAAACGAGTTCAATGGTACAGGCGCAACCTGGGATAACACGGGTGCTACACGTGGCACAGCCACTCTTTCGGGCTTAAGCGTAAGCACCAGCCGTAACCCTAACGTTACCATTATGGGCAACACGGGTGATAACTTCACATTCTATATGATTCCACAGGTGCTTACGGGTAATAGCGTTACAGCTTACGTACACTTCACAGATAACACTGAAATCACGGCAACATTGAAGGGTGAATGGAAAGCCGGAACAACACGTACACTAAAGTTAAGCCAGACCACCTCTACTTGGAATTACACGATTACAGCAACCGATCCAAGTGCTGCTGCTTACGATCAAACAACGACGGATAATTATGGCATTACAAGTTATCGTACTGCTCCTGACGGAACACAGCAGGCAGTGGCATGGAAGGTCGTTGGTTACGATGCCAATGGCGATGGAACTTTCACAATGGCAGAGAAGCCAGCTTGGTTGACCAGCCTTAGCACGACTGAGGGCAATGGTGGTACTGCTGCCGACCAAGGTACAGCCACACTTAAGAAGGCAGAACTGATTGATCTTTTAAAACAACGCAATGACGGATTGAAGAATGCAACCGCCTTAGGTTCTGCTTCTGTTCCTTACGACCTTTCTACTGAGGGTGGCTCTGTAAATCGTAGCACAGCCAACTGTTACGTTATCTCAGCTCCTGGTCATTATCGCATCCCACTCGTTTATGGTAATGCCATTGAGAATGGGGCTACTAATGCGAATGCTTACATCAGCCATGCCGCTACAGGTAACTCGAGAGTCTTATATAACTTCCAAGACCATGCAGGTCATGCCATAGATGACCCTTGGATAGAGAAGACCAATGGCGGTGCTAATAGTGGTGTCGATGGTGCAGAAGTAGTCTGGGCAGATGCTGCCAACCTCGTTCATTCTCCTTCTATCACACATGTTGGTGGTGAGGGCTTCCTCGACTTCGAGGTAACAGCAGCCGACATCCAAAGTGGCAATGCCGTTGTTGCTGTCAAGAAGGGTGGTACGACTGTTTGGTCATGGCATTTGTGGTTTGCTCCTAAGGATGCACTCGATAAGATTCCTGTTACCAACCATCAAGGTGTTGTTTATAACTTCACGAAAGAGACGCTTGGTTGGAAGCCAACCCAGTGGAGTGGTTCTACATACGACAAGCCTCGTACTGTCAAAGTCAAGGTCGAACAGACTGTTGCAAACAGCGGCACAAAACAGGCTGCCGTCATCAATATTACCCAGAATCCTGGTAACGTAAGGAAGGGTGCTACCACCCGTTATCAGTTTGGTCGTAAGGATGCTTTCCCCGGTGTTTACGCATTAGCTGCAAATAGCCATTTCACGAAGGATGCAGGTGATAACATGTCTATCATGAATGGTATTCAGCATCCTGACAAATTCTATACACGGGCTGGTGGTAGTAGCTGGCAGAACAATTATAGTTATTACAATCTTTGGTCAGCCGATAACACGACAACAGGTCACAATGACAATCCTGTCGTCAAGACGGTTTATGATCCTTGTCCTGTTGGCTTTAAGATGCCAGCTTCCAATGCGTTTACAGGTTTTACGACTGATGGTGGAAACAATGGCACAATGAATGTTGACGGTACAGGTAATTCGCTGACTTACGACAACAACTCTGGTCATAATTTCTGGACAAGCAGCAGTAAGACAGCTACTATCTACTTCCCTGTTTCGGGCTATCACGGCTCCAATGGTAGGCAGTATAACGACGACAGGGGTTACTATTGGTTGGCGGTTCCGAGAGACAAGCTCAACGGTAACCTCCTGTACTTCCGCTCGACCGACGTGCACCCGCTGAACTTTAACGATCGGCCTTCTGGATATGCGGCACGTCCAGTCTCAGAATAGATTGTTTCATTTGATTGAATTAATTTATTTGCAGGTGGTACGCCCATATTTAGAAATATAAATAGTTTCAGTTAATCTATTTTAATTCAGTGTGGTGGCGACGTGAGTCGGTGCCACACTTCTAAAAAAGAATATCATGAGTGCACAGATACTATGGCACAAATGAAAAACAAAACAAATGAAACAAAGAAATACCCACACCGTATATTCCGTGATATGCGGGCACGATAAATCGGCCCCTACAGTGGGTGCACGTGGGTATATATTACATGTTCGTGGTGTAAATGTGGTTGTGCGTGGACAATCGCAGCGTACATTTCGTAGGCGTAGGGGTCCGATTCATCGCGCCCGTTCACACCGAATTGTATAAATACAATCACGCATCACAGTGGGTGCACGTGGGTAAACATTGGTTGTACACGGTTATTCGCACCGTGTATTCCGTAATATGCGGGCACGATAAATCGGCCCCTACAGTGGATGCACGTGGGTAAACGTTGGGTGTACGAGGACAAATATCATATATTCGTGGAATAAACATTGATTGCGCATAAACAATTGCAGCGTACATTCCGTAGGCGTAGGGGCCGATTCATCGCGCCCGTCCGCACCGAATTGTATAAATGCAATCACGCATCACAGTGGGTATTAAATAAAATATGATTCAACTTTCGATAAAATTACGATGGACATAAACTAATTTTTATGTATATTTGCATTTTCTGCATGTGTTCTGTCTACAGATTGATACATACTACATAAGGAAAACAATATTGCAACTACTACGAATAAACAACTTATAAATACGATAATGGCATATTTACAGCGGAAAAACATTAGATGGGCAAATTACGATTATACTTTGCCAGGTTATTATTTCATCACAATTGTTACGTATAAACGAAAGACAATTCTGAGCAAAGTTAAAGATGGAGAAATATACTTGAGTGTAATAGGTAGAGAAATAAATAGATGTTTGCGAGAAATACATAAAAAGTTTATAACAGTCCGAGTAGACGATTTTGTAATAATGCCTAATCATATTCATTTCATTATAGAGAATAACGGTAAAGAAAGTATAGCAAAAGTAGTTCGGACAATTAAGGCTTTAACTTCATGCCAATATACGAAACAAATAAAAGATAATGATGTGAAACTTTGGCAACGAAACTATTTCGACAGAGTAATCAGAAATGAAAGGGAACTATGTTTCGTTCGTAACTATATATTTAAGAATCCACAACGATGGAATAAGGATAAGTTGAATCCAGAACATAATGCTAACTGCGATTGTATAATGGGCACTTTAAGTTTAATGGAAATAGATGTAAATTTTAATCCAGTAGATTATTTTGAGGAAGAAAGAGATGTATAATGTACCAAATAGCGTGTAGCAGCGTGTACGTGGGTTAAACGTAGTTATGCGTGGACAATCGCAGCATACATTCCGTGATATTCGGGCACGATAAATCGGCCCCTACAGTGGATGCACGTGGTGTAAATGTGGGTGTACGTGGATAAACATTGATTGTGCATAAACAATTGCAGCGTACATTCCGTAGGCGTAGGGGCCGATTCATCGTGCCCGTCCACACCGAATTATGTAATTGCACCCCCATATCCCAATGGGTGTACGTGGGTAAAACATTGGTTGTACACGGTTATCCACACCGTGTATTCCATAATATGCGGGCACGATAAATCGGCCCCTACAGTGGGTGCACGTGGGTGTAAACGTTGGTGTACATGGGTAAATATTACGTGTTCGTGGAATAAACATTGGTTGTGCGTGGACAATTGCAGCGTACATTCCGTAGGCGTAGGGTCCGATTCATCGCGCCCGTTCACACCAAATTGTATAAATGCAATCACGTATCACAGTGGGTGCACGTGGCGTAAATGTTGGTGTACGTGAACAATCCGCAGCGTACATTCCGTAGGCGTAGGGGACCGATTTATCGCGCCCGTCCGCACCGAATAACCACAAATTATTGTGCGCTCGTCCACAAACATACACTGGGTAGAACCAAATAAAAACTCGTGTTGGAGAAAATCTCGAATGCGAGTATAAACAAACAATTTATATAACTCAGCCGAAGGGCTACAATTTTATATTCTGACGGGTGTAGGACTCGTAAGGCACGGGAGTAGGACTCGTGGGGCACGGCAGTAGGACCCGTGGGGCACGGCAGTACATTTCGTTGATATTAACAATTGGGGCTTTCGGCTTAACAATTTTTTATTATGGCTTTTTATAAGAAAACTAAAATGAAAGTGAACGGCAAATGGTATCCTAAAGCCGTTTTAGTATCGAGTCCGGCAACAACCGAGCAAGTGGCAAAACGTCTGGCAGCAGAATCGACCGTAAGTCCTGCCGATGTGCGTGCAGTGCTGACGGCATTGGGCGGTGTGATGGGCG
>ERZ773046.578-NODE-578-length-23018-cov-9.864129_pt1 | contig 23018 bp, 11 predicted proteins | sample MGYA00580634_ERZ773046 | MGnify/ENA primary metagenome ERZ773046 (study PRJEB29015, sample SAMEA2738127) | human oral metagenome | biome: human oral; feature: human-associated habitat; material: saliva | place: China | collected 2159 ... | reverse complement strand
TATTTTGAGCAATATTAGCTTTATTAGAAGCAATATCCCCTTTATTTGTAGCAATTTCACCAGTATTTTTATCTATTGCAGTTTTATTGTCAGCAATTTTTTGCGTATTTGCAGCAATACTGTTCTTATTGGCAGCAATATCTGTTTTGTTTGTTGCAATATCACCTACATTTTTAGCAATTGCGGTTTTATTTGTATCAATAGCAGTTTTGTTAGCTTCAGCTTTATCGTCAACTTTTTTCAATTGGGATACATTGACAGCATCTTTATCAGCAACACCATCTGCTACATTGGCAACTTTCAAATTGCCAGCATTAATACCTTTATCACCATCAATTTTTACAGTTTCATTACCGCCAGCATTATTGAAAGAAGCACTGTTTAATTTAGAAAGATCTTTTTTCAAAGCTACAGAGATTTTCTTATCATTTCTAGCAACCGCAACATTATCGTCACCAGAAAAATCTACTGTATTACCTTTTTCAACCGCTACTGGTGTAGCTTCACCATTAGCAGAAAGATTCCAACCATATTTATTTTGATCAATCGCTTGATTAATCGCATTAGCTACGTTGGCAGAATCCGCCATGCCAGCAGTCGCTGTAGCGCTACCATTTGCTACTGTGATATCTTGCTTTTTACCAGAAACTGTAATTTTCTTACCATTAGCTGTAGTGCTAATGTATGTATTATCACCATTTACAGCCAATTTACTATTAGCAAGGTTCACATCGCCTGTACCAGTATCACCTGTAAAAGCTAGATTAACACTCTTTAATTGCGCCACGTTTACTGCGTCTGTATCAGCAGTACCTGCAGCAACATAGTTAATTTGACGTGTTTGGTTTATCGTACCAACAGCAACACCACCTAATTTAGACGTTAGGGCGGCACCACTTAAACCAACATATATATCTGTACGACTAGCATTAACATTATATCCCGCTACGCCTGAAGCAATATCAGCTATAGATTTTGAGCCAACAGCTACACCATCTACTACTTTACCTCTGGCGCCATCACCAACAGCCACAGAACGACTTGCAGATGCGTCTGTTGCAGCATTTGGGCCAATAGCAATAGAATTATCGGCCGTAGCACCAGTATTATCTTTATTAGCAGCATCAGAAGATTTTATAGATATATATTTATAAGCGATTTGGTCTACAATAGCGCTAAGTTGAGAGCCATTAATTGCATCTGTGGAAGTAGCACTTACTTCGCCAGGAGCCACATGTTTCAACTGACGTTCATACCCTTTAGAACCAAAAGATACAACGTCACCTGGCAATGTTTTATCACCACCAGCCCAGGAAGCAACAACATTATTTGGCAAAGTATAGCTAGATTGTTTTGTACCGCCTACATCAGTGTTAGAACCACCACCGATGGCAATAGCATTATCACGATTTGCCCTAGCCCCTGTGCCAATAGCAATAGCATTTGTTACATCATTATTGGCTTGACCAGAAGGTCCTGATAAACGATCCTTCGCATTTGCACCTGTACCAATGGCAATGCCCACATTGCCTGACTGACCTTTCATGCCTAATGTGATACCGGATTCACCAGCTGTTGCCGTTGTATATAGTGGATTTCTCATATCAAAGCCTGTTAAGCTTTGAACCGCACTACGCAAATCCCCAGTTTGAATCTCACCATTATTCGTAGTGTAAATAACTTTTACACCATCGGCTTTAACTACATCATCGCCACCAATAACAATAGAAGAGTTACCTTGAGCTATTGTATTTCCCCCAATGGCAATTGCTTGCTCCCCAATTACTCTTGCACCTTCATTAGCAGTATTACCACCACCAATAGCGATTCCTTGTGGGCTACCAGCAGCAACACTAGAATTAGAACCAATAACAACAGAATTTCCACCAGCAGCTGCTGCATTATAACCAAAACCTACAGCTTTATCACCTTTAACAGAAGCATTAGGCCCCAAGCCTACTGCTGTTGCAGGCAGATTCGAAGGCACATCATTTGACGCCATAGAGATGCTAGCATTAGACATTGCTAATGCAGCAAAGATAGTTGCTACAACAATTTTCTTTTTTCCGCTATTATTCTTAGCGAACTCAGATACTACTACGTAACAATTTTTTGATTTGCTCCAAACCACTTTGAAAATCTTATTCATATTTTCTCCTATAAACTATATTAATGCTCCCTTTATGCTTCTTCATATGATAAATCATATGAGAATTTCAAATTTTTCAATATATTAAGTATATCAAAACCTTTAATATACTATCAAGCTTTTTCATTTATTTTTCACAATTATAGGTATTGCAAAAACAGCGTAGTAATAAGCTTTATAGTGATTCATGTCACAAATTTATATTAAATACGGGCTTATTTTATACCATACTAAAGAGATAAAATGAATATAAACTCATAATCAATTATTTAAACTTCGTTTATGAGATTATAGATACTAAAAAAATATCTTTACAGCTAGATATTACGGACTAAATCGCATATCATCACTACAGAGATAATTACTTCATTAAAATCATATAAAACACTAGATATTTCCCTTAGCCAATAGCTGATTTACTACAATTTTCAAAGAAAAAAGCTATCTCATAGAAATAACAATCTACAAGATAGCTTTATTGCTAGTTTATATAATTAAATAGGGAAAACCAATTAAGTTACATTAAAGGCATATACACTTTGCTCGTGTGCTAATTGTATACGCTTATGTAAGCGTTTCATATATGTACGATATATCGCTTGTGCTTCTTCGACAGATACGATATCAAAATGAATTCCATCCCCCACTGGTAATTGGCTTAACCTAGGTAAATCTGCCGTAATCACAGTGCCAATCTTTGTATAGCCACCTGTTGTTTGCCGATCTGCCATGAGCACTATAGGGTTTCCATCAGAAGGAACTTGGATAGAACCAAATACAGCGCCATCGGAGATAATATCCGCACCATCTATATGCTCTATAACAGGGCCATCCAATCGAAAGCCCATGCGATCACATTGTACAGTCAATGTATATATTTTACTACCAAAGGTCTTAATCCCTTTCTCTGTAAAATACTTTGCTTGATTTCCGAGAACAACACGCAAAGGTTCGTGACACTCACGACCGCCGCGGTTATATAAAGCAGTATTGAATAAGTTATGACCACCATAGAAGTCGCACACATTCACTTCGTCTCTAGTAAATGCTTTAATGCCAAACTGATCGCCCGCTTGTAATGAACGCCCCTCAAAACCACCTATTTTAGCCTTTGTATGAGTGGATACGCTGCCGTTAATAGCAGGAACATCGATACCACCAGAGAAAGCAATATACATACGCACTCCACATTGGCTGAAGCCACCAGAAATGATATCCCCTTCGTGACAAATAAAAGGTATATATCTAGGCACGACTAAATTGTTAATGGTTGGGTGCATGTCGGCCCCTGTAAAAGCAACAATACATGTACCTTGAACAGTTAGCGTAGGAGGTAACACGGTACATTCTAAAGCACCTAGCGGTTCCTTGTTTCCTACTAGAGCCTGTCCCAAGAGATAGCTTTCACTATCCATAGGACCTGCCACAGGCATACCATATTGTTGAAAGCCAATACGCCCTAAATCTTGAATCGTTGTATACATACCCGGAGCATCTACGCGGATTAAAGCGCGTTGAAACTCATTTATATCCACGTAAATCACCACTTTCTATTTCATATATAGATGGAATATATTCCATACCCAAGGATTTAATCCTATGGAATTCGTTTTCATCGATAGGCACATAACGAACGTAGTCCCCTGCCCTTAATAGGGCAGCTTGCTTTTTAGACATATCATACATAGTCACAGGTGTGCGCCCAATAATTTGCCATCCCCCTGGAGAATCTGATGGATATATGCCAGTCTGTTCTCCTGCAATACCTACAGACCCGGCAGGAATCAAAGTTCTTGGCGAAGACAAGCGCGGAGTTGCAATGCGAGGATCCATCCCACCTAAGTAAGTAAAACCAGGAATAAAACCTAACATATAAACCAAATAATCAGTACCACTATGAATGGATACAACCTCAGCTTCACTTATATGATTGTGAGAGGCTACAAAACCTAGATCTGGACCATACTCGCCACCGTATATGGTCGGGATTTCAACAATCGTAACACGTTCATTTCCGCTGTCTGTTACAGATTCTTGTAATATTGGATTAAGAGTTCCACAAATGTCGGAATACGTATATACCATTGCATCATATTGAACAAGCAATGCACAGTATGTAGGAACTAGTTCAATAATTCCATCTAGCTGTAAGAGTTTAATCTGCTCTATAACTTGTCGGATTTGTCGATTAATCTTTGGATCGATTGCTTGACCAAAATCAATAGAGATAGCGCAATCCCCTACAGGTGAAATTGTAGGTTTCATATGTACCTCCTGCTATAACTAGAAAGGACCATCACATTCAAGACGAACGTAATGGTGCTTTCACAGATAATTAATTAACCTAGTAACTTAGCAATACCTTTTAAAGATGTAACACCAATGTAAGATGTTACGAGCACTACAATCCACCCTGTATAATATAAAAGTTTATTGTGTTTATATGTTCCTACGATTTCAGATTTATGAGTTGCGACAAGCATAACTGCCAATGTAACAGGTAATATTAACCCATTTACAGAACCGGCTAAAATCAATAGAGATGCTGGTTTACCAATAAAAATCAGGATACATGTGGAAATAAAGATAAATGCCATAATAGTCAATTTTTCATTTCGTTCTACCACCTTAAACAATGTTTTTAAGAAGGATACTGATGTGTAGGCAGCCCCTACTACAGAGGTCAATGCGGCACAGAAGAACACTATACCGAATAATTTATGCCCGATTTCACCAGCTCCTAAAAGAAAAGCAGAACCAGCTGGATCTTTAGCATCTAGTACAAATCCCATAGATACCACACCAAGAACAGCTAAGAATAATAATATACGAACTAGCGCATCAACAGACATGCCCATAATCGCTGCACGACGTACATCCTTTAAATGTTCTTGACCTGTAATACCAGCATCAATAAGGCGATGACCACCAGAGAATGTTATATAGCCACCTACGGTCCCTCCAATAAGAGTTATCGTAGCAAGCCACGGATAATTCGTAGGTACTATCGCATGAGTCACTGCTGTCCCTACCGGGGGATTCGTTGAAAATGCTACATAAGCAATGAGGACGAGCATAACCGTACCGAGTACTTTAGCCGTATTATCTAGAACACCACCCATCTTCTTAGATGTAAATAGTAAGATGCCCAAAATACCACTAATAGCCGCTGCTGTTGTTGTGTCGATACCAAATATAATATTGAGGCCCATAGAAGCACCACCAATATTACCGATATTAAAGGCTAATCCACCAAGGGAAATTAAAAATGCCACTATATACCCAAGGCCTGGTAATACCTTATTCGCAATATCTTGACCGCGCATTTGGGATACACCAATAATTGTCCACACATTAAGCTGTGCAATAATAGAGAAAATAACGGATATAACGATAGCAAATGCAAAGTCTGCTTTCAACTCATTTGTAAACGCTGCTGTTTGCAACATAAAGCCAGGCCCAATAGATGACGTGGCCATTAAGAAAGCTGCCCCTAATAGGACAGAGAAACTCGCTTTACCTGTAATTGGTTTCATAGGAACCTCCAAAATAATAATTAATCTATGTCATACTTATTGCTTAAAGCTCATACTTGCTTTTAATACTTATATTCGTATTTTCTGTTAGTATTAATTAAGCATTTATTTTAATGTTCTTAATAGTGTTATCGGTGTTGAAAATTCGCCACCGTTATACCAGCTTTTGATAGCCCTTCCCGAATATACTTTGTGAAAGCTATCGCTTCAGGATTATCTCCATGAACACATATGGAATCTGCCACAATATCAATGGTCTTCCCCGTATTAGTAACGACCTTACCCTTTGTAACCATCATCAGTACTCGGTCTAAAGCCTCTTGCGGGTCTTTGATGAAAGCACCTACTTCTGTACGAGGGACCAATGTTCCCTCCTCTGTATAGCCACGATCGGCAAACACTTCCTGTATAACAGGAATACCTCGTCGCTGTGCCTCTTGAGCAATATAGCTACCACTCAATACCATGGCCGCGATATTAGGATTTACCGATTGTAAACCATCTAAAATTGCATCAGCTATTACAGGCGTAACACAAACTGTATTGTAAAAGGCACCGTGTAACTTCATATGCTGTAAAGTAAGGTCATGACTATCACAAAAAGCTTGTAGTGCACCTAATTGGTATATCATATAGGCTTTTGCCTCCGCAGGATTTACTGCCATCGCACGACGACCAAATCCCATCAAATCTGGATAACCAGGATGTGCCCCTACAGCTACACCCTTTTCTTTACATATTCGGACAGTCGCATCCATAATAAGAGGATCTCCAGCGTGCCAACCACAAGCAATATTAGCACTTGTTACGTGATTTAATACTTCACTATCCATACCTAATGTATAATTACCAAAACTTTCGCCTAAATCACTATTTAAATCTACATAATGAGACATATACTATTACCTCTCCATCTTCATCTATTTTATAATATTCTATAGAATATTGAATTTAATGATACGATTATACTAAATAAACCTATATCTTAGCAAGGATATTTATCAAATCTACAAAATTATTTTATAAATACAAAAACCACAAGATTAAAATCTTGTGGTTTGTATGTATACTCTTTTTTATCTGACCCTACTATATCCCATCATGAGCTCATAAATAGTATTTTGTATATTATCCGATTCTGTTATTTCAGAAACGGCACAAATAAAATCGGGATGCGCTTGCCAAACGGTATCAGTATTTGTCATTTTAATCCCCCCCAATAGCAACAATAGGAAACTTACTAAATTGCTTTGCCCAATATACATAAGAAATTCCTACAGGATTAGCATTGGGTTTTGTCTGTGTAGAAAAAATAGGCCCTACCCCAATATTACCTATAGTAAATGTATCCAATATATCAATTACCTCCTACAAAGCTAACGATTTCTAATCTGTCAGCAGCCGTTAATTTAGTGGTTGTATATGCTTCCTTACTAAGAATCTCTCCATTAAGCTCAACTACAAAGTGTTTACCAGAATAGCCTAATTCATCAAGAATCAAATGAAGTTGCTCACCTACAACATACTTTGGCTCTCCATTAACAATCAAATCCATAATGACCTCCCATATGAAAAAGCTTATAAAATATCAATATATTCTTCTTGTAAAGCTTTATTCATACTGCGTACAGCACAGAACTTGCCGCACATCGAACAGGTTTCACCATGATCTTCCTCCGGTGCTCTACTTTCACGAATAGAACGAGCCCGTTCAGGATCAAGGGCACAAGCATACTGTGCCTCCCAATCGAGAACTTGACGTGCCTTAGCCATAGTGTCATCTATATCTCTTGCATTAGGAATACCACGAGCAATATCTGCAGCATGCGCCGCTATTTTGAAAGCCATAATTCCGTCTTTTACATCATCTGCATTTGGTAAGGCTAAATGTTCCGCTGGTGTAACGTAGCATAAGAAGGACGCACCATGCATACCCGCTACAGCGCCACCAATGGCAGCCGTAATATGGTCATAGCCTGGAGCAATATCTGTGACGAGCGGTCCCAATACATAGAATGGCGCTCCATCACATAAAGATTCTTGAACTTCCATATTCATTTGTATTTGATGTAAAGGTACATGCCCAGGTCCTTCAATCATAGCTTGTACACCATATTGTTTCGCTCGTTTTGCCAATTCACCAAGCCTTACAAGCTCTTCAATTTGGCACACATCAGTTGCATCCGCCAAGCAACCTGGACGACAAGCATCACCTAAAGACAAAGTAACATCATATTCTTTGCAAATCTTTAAGATTTCATCAAAGTATTCGTAGAATGGATTTTCATGACCTGTCATGCTCATCCACGCAAATACCAAACTGCCTCCGCGACTAACAATATTAAGCAACCGTTTATGATTCTTGATTTGATCTATTGTTTTTCTCGTAATACCACTGTGGATAGTAATAAAATCTACACCATCTTGAGCGTGTAATCGGATAGTGTCCAAGAAGTCTTGAGCCGTTAATTCACCCAAATCTTTTTGATGATGAATAACACTATCATAGATAGGCACCGTACCAATCATTACTGGCGATGTCTCAATTAATTTACGTCTAAAAATACGAGTGTCACCATGAGTGGAAAGATCCATGATCGACTCTGCGCCAAGTCTAATAGCTCGATTAACCTTTTCAATTTCACTATCATAATCAGTGACGTCTTTCGATGTACCTAAATTAACATTGACTTTCGTTCTAAGGCGTTTGCCAATCCCCTCAGGCGAAATACTAGTATGTTGCTTGTTACAAGGAATAACAACCTTTCCTGCTGCCACTAGTGAACGTAATACCTCTTCATCCATACGTTCTTTTTCCGCAACTACTTTCATTTCCTTCGTAACTACACCAGCCACAGCAGATTCCAATTGAGTCATAAACATTTTACATCCTCCTATATAAAAGACATATATAGTTAGGTATGCAAAAACGGGTATCGAACAAAATGATCGATACCCGTATTAAGTATTAGCGTGCTTCCTACGCGGGCATAATCCCGATCAGGTATAAAGGTCAGGTGCTCGCAGCCCTTTCTCAGCCTATATAATAGGCTCCCTTGCATACTCACTATATAATTATGCTTTTAATATTACTACTTTATTCAGATTTGTCAAATGATTATTCTGACACGTATACATCTGTTATTTATTTCTCAGCCTTATCTTGGTCTTTACTATCATCGGAATCTGCTTTTTCAGAGATTACAATATGCCCATCCTTAACATCAGCAAGCAAGTGTTTTGCATCGATGTGATCCAAGTAGAAATCAGTTACATTATCGCGGATTTCAGATTCGATAACACGACGTAATGGACGAGCGCCCATAGTTTTGTCATACCCTTGTTCCATCAACAATTCTTTAGCTGCATCTGTTACATCAAGAGTGATGTCTTTTTTAGCTAAAGTTTTATTCACTTGATCAAGCATCAAATCTACAATTTTTTTCAAATCTTCTTTGCTCAATTGATTGAACTCGATAACTGCGTTGAAACGGTTCAAGAACTCTGGACGGAAGAATGGAGCGATGCGTTCCATTACATCTACTTTATTTTCATCATCATTGTCATTACCATAACCGAAACCTGCATTGGATGTAGCAATGATAACAGTATTTTTAAAGTTTACTGTGTTACCTTGACCATCTGTTAAGCGACCATCGTCCAATACTTGAAGAAGCAATGTAATAACTTGAGGGTCTGCTTTTTCGATTTCGTCGAACAATACGATAGAGTAAGGGTTACGACGAACGCGTTCAGTCAATGTGTTAGAATTATCTTCGTAACCAATATAACCAGCTGTAGCGCCAATTAATTTAGATACGGCTGTGCGATCACTATATTCGGACATATCCAAGCGAATGATTGCATCTTTGTTACCAAACATATCTAGAGCTAATTGTTTAGCTAATTCTGTTTTACCAACGCCAGTAGGACCTACGAATAAGAAGCTACCGATTGGACGGTTACCTTCGTCAAAGCCTGCACGGTTACGACGGATTGCTTTAGATACAGCTTCTACTGCTTTATCTTGACCAATTACATGAGCTTCTAAACGAGATTTCATGTCTTTCAAGCGTTCGATATCGGATGCACCCATTTGAGATACAGGGATACCTGTCATTCTTTCAACGGCTTCTGCTACATCGTTAACCTTAGCCACTACCTTTTGATTTTCTGTATGGTTATCAAGCTCTGCTTGTAACTTTTGAATACGCATTTTTTCATTAATCGCAGATTCATAGTCTTCTTTTTGAGCATATTCCTCTTGTTTTGCTTTAGCATCAGCAATATCTGCTTCCAATGTTTTAATATCTGTTACAGGATGTTGAGATGCCAAGTGAGCTGCTGTTACATCGATTAAGTCGATAGCTTTATCTGGCAAGCTACGTTGTGGAATATACTGTACGGAATAATCTACAGCTGCTTTCAACACCGCATCTGGCAATTCAATATTATGATGCGCTTCGTACAATGGACGAATGCCTTGTAAGATTTTGAAAGTATCCTCTGCAGATGGCGCATTTACCTTGACTTCATTAAAACGACGAGCAAGAGCCGCATTTTTCATGATTGTATTACGGTATTCATCTTGTGTTGTAGCACCAATAACAGTCATTTCACCACGAGACAAAGCAGGTTTTAAGATATCCGCCAAGCCTTTGGACCCTTGACCATCACCTGTGGATCCAGCACCCAAAATTTGGTGAATTTCATCGAAGAACAAAATAATATTGCCAGCGGCTTTTACCTCTTTAATAAGGTTTTGAATGTTTTCTTCGAAAGAACCACGGTATTGAGTACCAGCTTCCAATCCGGAAATATCGATGGAAATGATTTCTTTATTTTTAATAGCTGCTGGAACATCACCATTTACAATAGCTTGTGCCAAGCCTTCTACTACTGCAGTTTTACCAACACCAGCATCACCTACAAGTACAGGATTATTTTTAGTACGACGTGCTAAGATTTCTGCTGTTTCTTGGATTTCTTTATTACGACCAATTACAGGATCGAGTTTACCATCACGAGCTTGTTGAGTTAAGTTTGTCCCCAAACGAGCAAGGATTCCATCTTGTTTAATTTTACCTTGTTGCGCAGCTTGAGCAGCTTGCATTTCTTCATTAGATGGTAAGCGACCAGTTTGACGATAAAACGCAAATTCTTCTGGAGTTACTTCGCGACCATTAATCTTATAACTACGTCGTTCCGTGGAATAACCACCCATATTACCCATCAATTGATTAAACAAATCATTCATACTAGAAAATTCATTACCAAAGTTGTTAAAGTTGTTGTTCATATATTTTACCCCCTCACACATCATAGAGTTTAACTATTTGACTAATACTATTTTTACTGGGTTTATTTGCCCTACGACATTATAATAACCCCTAAAAGTCAAAAAGTCAATAGGTCAAAAGATAAATTTTTAAAATATTTTTGACTTTTTTATTTGAACAACAAAAAAGGTTCCGTATTTCAGTTGCGGCTTATCGGCCATCAACTTCTACGGAACCTTTTTCCTTTACGACATCGGATAACACTACAAGAATGTTATAACGAAATCATCATTTTAATTACTATATTTAGTTATTAACCTTTAGTTGCTAGTAAACTATTAACCATAGCTTTCAACGATTCGATTTCAGCTTGTTGTTTATCCAATACTTCCTTCTGTCTACTATTCTCTTGTTTTAAAGAGGTCATTTCATCTTGCATCACATAAATGGAGCTGATTGGACCGCCTTTGTAGCGTTCTGGTACAGCTTTTTTAGCATCGCTGTTACCAAACTTATGAGTATAACCGGCATTGATCATATTATGACGTCCACCTACGGAAACACCCACGTTGAACATTGTATCTTCATTAGTATAATGAGCAAGCCCTAATGCTGCTGCACTCTTACCACGATAGTTACCATATCCAGCCATCACTTGAGTTGGTTCTAATGGATCATATTGAATTGGTTTCAACGCTGACATAGCTGCCGCATGAGCGCCTACTCGCTGTGTTTCGGATTCAACATTAGCAATTGCATTAGCAAGCTGAGCATTAGATTTTTTCAATTGACCAAGGTTAACCGCATCTGTATCTGCTGTACCAGCTGCAACACCCTTGATTTGATTGTTGCCATTATTCAAGCCTTCAGTAGTTAAAGACACTGTACCAGCATTTGGATTTTGCGGATTAGCAGGTGTGATAGTCACGCCAGAACCATTTACAACAGAAGTATTTCCTGCTGCATCTTTGCTTTTAATAATGTCACCTTTCATAACAGTAGATGCACCATTATCGTCCTTCACTTCCACACTAGACAAACCATTCAAATCTTTAGCTAATTGTACTTGTAACTTACCGTCTTTTGCATTAACACCGATATTGTTATCGGACAATTTTGCTGCATCAGCACCACCAACGATTTCAAGTTTTTCATTCAAGGTCTTATCGATAACTGTATTCCCATTATCACCAGCGAAATGTAAACCATCATTCATAGTCGCTACGGTTTCTTTTACAGGATTGCCTGCTGCGTCTTTCGTTTCATAAACGATACGATCTTTACCAGCACCAGTACCTGTCAATCCGTCAGCACCTTTAGCCGCTGTGATAGATGCATTCGCACCATCTTTACCGCGTACGCCCATAGTGCCGTCAGCACCGTTCAATACAACGCCCGGCTTATCATTTGCTACATTCCCTACGGACACACTTTCAAGACCTGTCATATTTTTATTCAAAGAATACGTGAAAGTAGTACCTGTTTGGTCAATAGTGAGGTTATCACCGGCACGGAATTCTACTTCCGTTTTATCGCCAACTTTAGTTGCTGTATTATTGCCTGTCGCTTGGCCTGTGCCTATAGCACTGCTCTTTGCCATCCAGCCGAAGTCCGCTACCTTATCTTCTACGGCCATCACACGAGTATCTACCGCTTGGATTTGGTCTTCTGTCGCTGCTTGACCGCTCACAGGAGCCTGTCCACGAGTCCATGTCTTATTGGATAAACCGTTCACAGTACCTTTATTGTCCTTGTTAACAGTTACATCGCCCGCTTTAAGATCTTTGCCTTCTACAGTGCCTTCGGATGTAATATTACCTTTAGCCTTGATGCTACCATCAGTTCCATCAAGAACAATATTACCATTACCTAAGTTAACTTTATTTGCCAACTTGATATCGTAATTCGTATGACCATCAGCAGGATCTACGGTTTCTTCCAGTATCAAATTCGCAGTTTCTGTATTTTTCTTATTAACAGATACTGTCGTTTTGGATGCTGCAGTCGCTTTCTTCACATCACCAATGTTCGCCGCATTAGTATCAACATCACCGCCGCTCGCTACATTGGAGATGACTTTACCACCATTGTTTAAGCCTTTATCGGTAAGAGATATTTCATTCGCACCTGGATTAATGGTCATGCCTTTAGGACCGTATTGAGTTGTATTCGTACCGTCTGTCACAGTCGTGCCTGCACCACTGATTGTGGATACTGCATTACCGTTTTTGAATTGAGCGCTAGTCAAGTCATTCAATTCTTTAGACAATTGTACATGCAACTTACCGTCTTTCGCATTAACACCGATATTGTTATCGGACAATTTCGCTGCGTCAGCACCACCAACGATTTCAAGTTTTTCATTCAATGTCTTATCGATAACTGTATTTCCATTATCGCCAGCGAAATGTAAGCCATCGTTCATTGTGGCTACAGTTTCTTTAACAGGATTGCCGTTAGCGTCTTTCGTTTCATAAACGATACGATCTTTACCAGTACCTGTACCTATCAATCCGTCAGCACCTTTAGCCGCTGTAATAGATGCATTGGCACCATCTTTACCGCGTACGCCCATAGTGCCGTCAGCACCGTTCAATACAACGCCCGGCTTATCATTTGCTACATTCCCTACGGACACACTTTCAAGACCTGTCATATTTTTATTCAAAGAATACGTGAAAGTAGTACCTGTTTGGTCAATAGTGAGGTTATCACCGGCACGGAATTCTACTTCCGTTTTATCGCCAACTTTAGTTGCTGTATTATTGCCTGTCGCTTGGCCTGTGCCTATAGCACTGCTCTTTGCCATCCAGCCGAAGTCCGCTACCTTATCTTCTACGGCCATCACACGAGTATCTACCGCTTGGATTTGGTCTTCTGTCGCTGCTTGACCGCTCACAGGAGCCTGTCCACGAGTCCATGTCTTATTGGATAAACCGTTCACAGTACCTTTATTGTCCTTGTTAACAGTTACATCGCCCGCTTTAAGATCTTTGCCTTCTACAGTGCCTTCGGATGTAATATTACCTTTAGCCTTGATGCTACCATCAGTTCCATCAAGAACAATATTACCATTACCTAAGTTAACTTTATTTGCCAACTTGATATCGTAATTCGTATGACCATCAGCAGGATCTACGGTTTCTTCCAGTATCAAATTCGCAGTTTCTGTATTTTTCTTATTAACAGATACTGTCGTTTTGGATGCTGCAGTCGCTTTCTTCACATCACCAATGTTCGCCGCATTAGTATCAACATCACCGCCGCTCGCTACATTGGAGATGACTTTACCACCATTGTTTAAGCCTTTATCGGTAAGAGATATTTCATTCGCACCTGGATTAATGGTCATGCCTTTAGGACCGTATTGAGTTGTATTCGTACCGTCTGTCACAGTCGTGCCTGCACTACTGATTGTGGATACTGCATTGCCGTTTTTGAATTGAGCGCTAGTCAAGTTATTCAATTCTTTAGACAATTGCACGTGCAACTTACCGTCTTTTGCATTAACACCGATATTGTTATCGGACAATTTCGCTGCATCAGCACCGCCAACAACTTCTAGCTTCTGATTCAATGTCTTATTAATAACTTCAGGATTATTATCGCCACCAAATTGCAAACCGTCTTTTAATGTTGCTACCTGTTCTTCAGTACCAGCTGCATTAGTATAAACAATGCGATCCGCTTGGTCTGTTTCACCTACATGAGCATCACCTTTTCCAGTCTTAATAGTTGCCTTTGCACCATCCGGATTTGTAAGACCTAAACTAGTCATATCAGCGATCTCTTTATTTAAGGAGAATGTAATATCTCTACCAGTTTGATTTACATTTAGGTTATTACCTGCTTTAAAAGTCACTGTATCAGAACCTGTTACAGTACTTGTGGAGTCACCAGAATGAGTTCCGCCATCAGCAGCAGTATCGACATTCCATGTTGCCAAAGTCTTAACCTTTTGTTCGCCTTCCGGTGTAAGATTATCTAACTTATTTGTTGCAGCATTATTGATTTTAGCCTTTGTATCATCATTGATATCAACAGTTACAACCCCATCTGCAGCAGTTGTAGCAGTCGTCATAGTACCGTTTTTAAAGTTCAAACCTTTCTTTAATGTAACGGTCTTATCTGCACCATCATTATCCTTATAAGTCAAGTTAGTAGTCTCTGCTACTTTAGTTGGATCGATACCAATTTTGTAAGTTGCTGTATCTTTGTCCGCACTAAGCTCAGGTGTCACAGTAATCGCACCATTAGGATCCGCTGCTGCCATTGTAACCGCTTTAACAGCTTCTTGTTTAACTGCTTTTTCAGACACAGTTACGGTTACATCTTTACCAGATGCAGTAGTTTTAGCAAGACCAGCACCTTTAATATTTAAAGTACTATTAGCAAGATTAACATCACCTGTGCCGGTATCTCCAGCTACTTTCAAATTCACACTCTTTAACTGTGCCACATTTACAGCATCTGTATCAGCTGTACCAGCAGCCACACCTGTAATTTGACGTGTATTCGTCTCATTACCTACAGCAAAGGCACCTAAAGTAGATGTCAATGCTTTACCGGATAAAGCACCATATTTATCGGTTCTAGAGTCGTTTACATTATAGCCTGCTACACCACTAGCTGTGCTCGCTTTAGACTGTGAACCTACAGCTACACCATTCGCTACAGTAACAGTTGCACCAGTACCTAAAGCAGCCCCTTTAGTAGCAGCAGTTGTTGTAGATGCATCCGGACCTATAGCCATAGAATCAGTCGCTTCTGCACCTTTATTAGATTTATTCCCAACCAAATCAGATTTAATAGAAATATATTTAGATAAAGTCTTCTCAGCTATTGCATATAACTGAGAGCCATTCACCGCATCTGTAGAAGTTGCACTGACAATACCAGGAGCTACATTTTTAAGCTGACGTTCATAACCAGGAGCACCAAAGGATACAACGTCACCAGGCAACACATTTTCACCACCGGCCCAGTTAACCGTATCTCCATTACTCATAGTATAGCTTGTTTGTGCCACACCCGCTGCATCAGTATTAGCACCACCACCGATTGCAATGGAGTTATCCCGATTAGCTTTTGCACCGGCACCAATAGCGATAGCGTTAACTACATTACCAGCCTTACCATCTAGGCGAGTAGCGGAATCCGCCCCCATGCCAAGAGAAAGACCCAAGTCACCAGCTTTAGTTTTCATCCCAATGGCAGTCCCTGCATGACTAGCTGTAGCGGTGATATATTGAGGCAATTGGATATTCGCCAAATCAATAGATGCCTGTCTCAATGTCCCCGTTTTAGCTTGTCCAGTGTTAATATCTGTATAAGTTACAGTTCTAGCAAATGCAACCTCTACGTCATCACCACCTACTACAATAGAGGAATCCCCACTAGCTACAGTATTACCGCCGATAGCAATAGATTGAGAACCCGTCGCTTTAGCACCACTATCATCAGAAGCTCCACCAATAGCAATTGCCTGATCTTCTGTTGCTCGAGAATGTCCACCGATAGAAACACTATTATTACCACTAGCAATAATCCCAGAGCCAATACCAATTGCCCTATACCCATCAACTGAAGAAGTTCTAAATTGACTGCTTGTCCCTATAACTATACTAGACATATTACTTGTAGTTGCATACTGACCGATTTTAATAGAACCTTTGTCTGTTAGCTCCGACGGTAAAGTCGCCCCCATAACATGAGCTGCACCACCAGTTACCGCCAACACAGCAAAAACACTAGTCAATACAGCCTTTTTAGCACTATAATTATTTGCTATCTCAGACACAACTACATAACACTCTTTGCTTTTACTCCAAATCACCTTGAAAATCTTATTCATGAAACACTCCTATTACAACTATAACCTAGATATCCATTTATAAAACCTCATACATACATATGAAAGCTTATAATTAGCCATAATATTTATAATTATATAAAATATACTCCAGTTTTAAAATTTAATATTTTTATGTTATTTCGTAAGGCTCTAAATTATAAATGCGATAAATTCGTTCTATAAATGCATGTTAAGATATAACTAAAATATATATACCTAGCAATAAGCTAATTAGAAGTTATAGCTCATGGTGTAATTTAGGGGTTGTTAAGAATGTTACATCCGGATTACGCTCTTGAACCCAACCCATTTGCCATTCGTTAGAGATAAGAACTACGGTGCGATCCCGATTATCTTTTACAATCATTGCATTATCTATACCTTTTAAGGCTGCAATATCAACTTCGCCATCAATCCAACGGGCTACACCATATGGCAATGTATGATTTAATAAATCAACGCCATATTCATTTTTGAGGCGGTACTCAAGAACTTCAAATTGAAGCATACCTACGGCACCGACCACGAAGGAATCAAGGGCACCTGGTTGTTCAAAGATTTGAACAGCTCCTTCTTGAGCCAATTGAGTCATACCTTTTTGGAACTGTTTACGTTTCATAGTATCTTTTGGGGATACGCGGGCAAAGAATTCCGGAGGGAATACAGGGAAGTCACCGAAAGTTACTTTGTGTTTTTGTGCACAAAGTGTATCGCCTACCCCCATAGTACCTGCATCAAAAACACCGATAATATCGCCTGGGTACGCATCTTCTACGATGGTACGTTCCGTAGCCAAGAATTGTTGAGGCTGAGATAGGCGGATTGTTTTATTAGATTGGCGGTGTAATACGGACATACCTTTTTCGAATTTACCTGAGCAGATTCGCATAAATACGATACGGTCATGGTGGTTCGGGTCCATATTTGCTTGGATTTTAAATACTAGAGCAGAGAAGTCTTCGCTAGTGGGTTGTACCATTTCCTCTATCGCTTGTCGTGGAGCAGGGGATGGAGCTAGTTCCAAGAATTTTTCTAAGAATGGTTTTACCCCAAAGTTAGTCATAGCAGAACCGAAGAACATTGGCGTTAATTCGCCTGCACGAACCTTATCAAAATCGAATGGATCGCCAGCAACGTCTAATAATTCAATATCATCAAGCAATGCTTGGTATACGTCATCACCTAATAATTCTTTCATGCGAGGATCCGTTAAAGCACCTTTTTCAGAGGCTAACTTTTCTTGACCATGTGTTTCGTCTTTTGCGAATAGCTCGATAGTTTCGTGCTCTCTATCGTATACGCCTTTGTATTCACCGTTGATACCAATTGGCCAGTTCATAGGGCATGTACGAATGCCAAGAACGTTTTCGATTTCTTCCATCAAGTCAAATGGGCTGCGACCGAAATGGTCAATTTTATTTACAAAGGTAAAGATAGGAATACCGCGTTCTTTAGATACGGCAAATAGTTTTTTCGTTTGTGCTTCGACACCTTTTGCAACGTCGATAAGCATGACAGCGCTATCGGCAGCCATCAATGTACGGTATGTATCTTCAGAGAAGTCTTGGTGACCAGGGGTATCGAGGATGTTGACACGACAGCCATCGTAGTCGAATTGCAATACGGAACTCGTTACGGAGATACCACGTTGTTTTTCGATTTCCATCCAGTCAGATACGGCGTGTTTTGCTGTTTTACGAGATTTAACTGACCCCGCCAAGTGAATGGCACCACCGTATAAAAGTAGTTTTTCTGTTAATGTAGTTTTACCCGCATCCGGGTGAGATATGATAGCAAACGTACGCCGACGTTGCACTTCTTCTAAAAATGTCATAGTTCACCTCTATTGTTTCGTTTGTGAAAGTCTTATTTTAATATATCATCTTCACACCATTTATATCTTTAAAATTATACATGATTTTGGTAGTTATGACCACTAAATTGTAGTATAATGAGATTTCAAAGAGCGGCTTGGGGAATAGCCGTTATTTTATGTTAAGGAGGGGGACCATGAGGTTATTTATTGCGGAAAAGCCATCCATGGCTCGCGAAATTAGTAAATGCTTGCCAGAAAACAAGAATATCCAAAAACGGAATGGCTATTTTATCCAAGGTGATGATGTGGTGACTTGGGTTGTAGGGCACGTATTACATCAAGCAGAACCTGGTGATTACGATGATAAATATATCCGCTGGCGCCCTCAAGATTTACCTATTGTGCCTGATGAGTGGAAATTACTCGTTACGGATAGTAGTCGTCAACAGTTTGAGACTGTAAAAGAATTAATCGGTAAAGCGGACATTATCGTCAACGCAGGTGACCCGGACAGGGAAGGTCAATTGTTGGTTGATGAAGTATTATATTATGTAGGAAATACAAAACCTGTACAACGTATCTTGCTAAATGCATTGGACGAAAAATCTGTTCGTGCCGCATTAAATGATCTACGGGATAATAAAGACTTTCACAATCTATATCAATCTGCATTGGCTAGAGCACGTGCAGACTGGCTTATTGGCATGAATTTATCTCGTGCCTATACATTGTCTGAACGTTATAAAGGTAATAAAGTAACATTACCTATCGGTCGTGTTAAGACTCCAACATTAGCCCTTGTGGTGCGCAGAGAGCGAGAACTAGCGGCATTTAAACCGGTCGATTATTTTACATTAAAGGTTTTATATAATCATCCAAATGGTGTATTCTGGGCTACGTGGCAGCCTACAGACGAACAAAAGGGGCTTGACCCAGATGGACGTCTTATTAATAAAGCCATAGCCGATGAATTAGTAGAGCGCTTACAGGCGGGGTCAGATGGAGTTATTAAAGCTGTTACAAAATCTAAAAAGAAAGATGTACAGCGTTTACCATTGTCTCTATCATCTTTGCAGGTATTAGCTGGTAAAGCTTTTTCCTATGATCCGCAAACTGTACTTGATACAGCACAGAAACTATATGAAAAGAAATTGACTACATACCCTCGTTCTGATTGTGAATATTTACCACCAAATCAATATGGTGACCGCAATGCAATTCTCAATAATTTACAGAATGCAGGAGATGAAAGACTAGCACAGTGGGCTACTGATGCAGACCGCTCCATTAAGAGCCGCGCTTGGAATGAAAAGAAGATTACAGCCCATCATGCTATAATTCCTACGACCGTAGCTTGTAATATAAATAGTTTGTCCCGTGAGGAACGCAATATTTACTTCCTCATTAGTCAGGCCTATATTGCTCAGTTTTATGGCGAACATATTTATGAGCAAACTAAAATCGTCGTGGAGCAATGCAAAGAAGAGTTTGTTGCCAATGGCCGTGTAGTTATAGACGAAGGATGGAAATTACTTTATAAACGACAAAAGTCTAAATCTGTGACAGATAATGATGAACCTGATTTAACTGATGAACGTGGTGCAGAAACAGACTCTAAAAAAGAGGCTATTGAAGAAACAGATCATTTGCCTGCGGTTAAGAAAAATGATTCTGTCCTTTACACGGATTCCTCTGTAGAGGCGAAGCAAACTAAGCCGCCTTCTCGCTTTACACCGTCTACGTTGTTACAAGCGATGAAGGAAATTCACAAGTTTGTAAAAAATGAAGACTTGAAAAAGCAATTAAAGGCTGTATCTGGTATTGGTACAGAGGCGACTCGTGCCAATATTATTGACGAACTTATCAGTCGTGGCTTTATGAAAACATCTGGTAAGAAGCAAGTTCTATCACCTACGGAAACGGGCTACCTTTTAGTAGATGCTTTGCCTGATGAATTGTTATATCCTGATGAAACGGCTGTATGGGAAGAACGTTTGGCCCTCATGAGCGAAGGGGAGGATACCTTAGATTCCTTCTTGTCTGATCAAGTTAAGTTTTTACAGTTGTTGATTGATAAGCTTGGCTTTGATAAACAGGTAAATTCTGGTCAAATGATGCCCAATGTAGTTCGCACTATAACGAATCAAAACCGGAAACGTCCGATGGATAATTCTGATGTAGATCTATCTTCTTTGCCGGTCTGTCCTAAGTGTAATAAGGGCAGAATGCAACAGCGTAATGGTAAATTTGGTGCTTTTTTAGGCTGTACTAATTATCCTGCTTGTAAACATACACAACCGGTTGAGGGTGATGTTTCAAAGGGTGAAAGTAATATCATTGTAGCTGACGAAGATAAACAATATAAATGTCCACGATGTAAAGAAGGGTATTTTGTTAAGCAAGAGGCGAGAGGACGTATTAACTGGGTTTGCAGTAATCGATCTCAATGCAAGACACAATGCTCCGATGTGAATGGAGTGCCAAGCATTTATGCTAATAAATAATAAGATGTATATTAGTTAAGAACATAAAAAGACGCGTACAGATGTTCTGTACGCGTCTTTAATTTTATCTGCGTTTACCACGACGTCCTGTTTGTGATGTGGACGTACGGCGTTGGCGTGTATTAGCACCTTTATGGCCACGAGCTTTATGAGCTTTAGCCTTTGTAGATTGATAGGAACTTGTAATCTTAGGTTTGCCAGATACTTTTGCACGTTTAGGTGCCGCACTTGCATTACCTTTAGTCTTAATTTGTCCATCTTTAGTGTATTTAGTAAGCGTTGCTTGGATGGCGCGCTCAATACGACGTAACCAAGATTCATCTTGCGGTGTAGCAAATGTAACAGCTACACCAGAGTTGCCTGCACGACCAGTACGGCCAATACGGTGGATATAGTAATCTACGTCGCGTGGTACGTCGTAGTTATAAACATGTGTAATGCCTTCGATGTCAATGCCGCGAGCCGCAATATCTGTAGCTACTAAGATTTGTGTTTTAGCTTTTGCGAAATCACGTAATATTTGAGTGCGTCGACCTTGTGTCAAATCGCCATGCATTTCAGCAATATTTAGGCCTGCTGCAGTTAACTCATAGGATAAGCGAACAGCACCTTCACGCTTATTACAGAACACAATTGCTAAGAATGGGTTGTCTTCTTCGATCATTTTGATGAGACGTTGCGTTTTTTCTTCTGTGTTCATCATGTATACGCGTTGATCGATAGATTCAAGTGTTACATGTTTACCCTCAGCTGTTACAGAAGCCGGTTTAGACATATACGCTTTTGCAAGATTTCTAATCTTATCAGGAATTGTTGCAGAGAATAGTAAAAGTTGTCTATTAGCATCTGTTTGACTAATGAGGTTTTCAATGTCCGGTAAGAATCCCATGTGAAGCATTTGGTCAGCTTCATCGAGTACGACACGACGAATGCAATCTAAGTGGAGTGAACCCCGTTTTGCGTGATCCAATAGGCGACCAGGAGTGCCTAAAATAACTTGAGGGCGACGTCCTAATTGTTGTAACTGTGCTTCAATCGTTTTACCGCCGATGAGAGGGAGGATGTCTACATTTAAAATAGAACCTATTTCTTTTGCCTCATCGGAAATTTGTTTTACAAGCTCACGGGTAGGTGCAATGATGAGCACTTGTTCTTGATGCACATCAGTGTGAACACGTTGTAGAATCGGCAATAAGAAGGCTAATGTTTTGCCTGTGCCTGTTTGAGCTTTTGCTATAACATCATTCCCTTTAAATACAACAGGAATGGCTTGTTCTTGAATTGGAGTTGGCTCCTTGATACCTTGTTTTTGAAGGGCTTGGATGAGTTCATCACAAACGCCTAGAGATTTAAAAGATTTCATGGATCGTCCTTTCTATAATACATATTATATTAATTATACCTTATGCACATAGTAGGGGCAAATAAATTGAATCATTACATAGCGTACTAATTTTGCATGGCGCTATAGTAAATTTGTAAAACTAATGATGCGATTGTTAAAGATACTAATTGATAATAGATTAAGAAATGACGATGTAGATAGATGTTTATGAGAATAAAAAACATTAAAATATTTATATTTGAATAAATTTTAAAAATATAAATGAGAATGATTAAATTATCAATAATGATTATCTTAGTAGTGATTCTTATTTTTTAGGTATTCTTTTTTATTGGTGACAGCGCGAATGCTACCATACCATATAGGGGTTCATGGAGGATTGATAAATCAATCCTCATATTTAATATGAGAAAAAAATATATATATGAGATAGAAAATTACCAAAAAAATGATAATAATTGTTGAAATTAATGATTTCTTTGATATAATAATTTAAGATATTAATACGCATTATTATTTGGTGTGTTTAATATGA
>ERZ773046.577-NODE-577-length-23056-cov-39.891613_pt1 | contig 23056 bp, 16 predicted proteins | sample MGYA00580634_ERZ773046 | MGnify/ENA primary metagenome ERZ773046 (study PRJEB29015, sample SAMEA2738127) | human oral metagenome | biome: human oral; feature: human-associated habitat; material: saliva | place: China | collected 2159 ... | reverse complement strand
AGACCGTAGCCAACCGCAGTGATGGAACCAACCATTATTTTTCCTTTCAACAGTGTTCGACCGGGAACATACCCGGACCGAACAGAGTTTGATTTGAGTTAATAGCCCGCACAGTGAACGTGTGGGTTGCTTTATTCACGCCCAATGACGAACGCGAAAACCTAAAAAACTAAAGAGTTTAGTGTCCCTCGGAAACCGAGCCCTGCAGGTACACAGCCAGCAGCAGAGCGAACACATAAGCCTGGATGCACTGAATCATGAATTCCAGGAAGTACAGGAACATGCCCAGAGCACCGGGAGCAATAGCAGCCAGGTAGCCGATGCCACCCAGGGTCTCAACCATGTAGGTCACCATGCTGGATGCAACCATCAGCGCCAGGTGACCACCGAACATGGTCGCGAAGAGACGCAGTGCGTGAGTTGCCGGACGAATCAGCAGGTTCGAGAAGAACTCGATCGGGATCAGGATGGGGTAGATCCACACCGGCAGACCCGAAGGCATGGTGATGTCCTTGAAGAAGCCGCCCAAGCCCTTGCGCTTGATACCAACACCAACCCAGGTCAGGTACGCTACGCCAGCCAGCGCGTAGGCGCTACCGGGGTGCGAGAAGGTGGGCAACTGAACAAACGGAATCGAACCGTAGAGGTTGTTCACCAGAACGAAGAAGAAGGAGGCGAACAGAATCGGCACGAACGGCTTGTAGTGCTGTACGCCCAGGGTTTCCTTACCGAGGGAGTTACGAGCAAACATGTAGCCGGACTCAGCGATGAACTGAGTCTTGCCGGGAACCATGGCGCGCTTACGTGCTGCGGTGAGGAAGAAGACCGCGATAATCACCACGGACAGCAGAATCAGTACGTTCTGCTTACCGAAAGCGAAATCACCAATGGTGAAGAAGGGTGGCAGATGCATGTCTTCGGGGGTCGGCGGCACATAGGCTTCCGCGAGGATCAACCCGTTCTCGATCAAAGCAAGTCCTTTCTTGCTACTAGTGGCTTCAAGAGCCCATGTCTGCCTATAAACGACTGACATGCTAACTACATGGATGAATGTGTGACCTAGCGGTCCGCGTTCAATGACCTAGCGGTCTTTATTCTGCCTGGTCATATGGGTAAAGACGAGGGTCAAACCTCCGATAGCGCCAATCAAGACACCAACCCACACCAGCCAGGTGGTGGAGAAGACCAGGTCACCGAGGTAACCGATGCCGCCCCACACTGCTATACCGATGATCAGATAGAGAATCGACATGACTGCACCGGAGAGCCCTCCGTCAGACACCAATTCTCCGGTAGTGCGGAGCTTTTTATCTCCGTCCCACCACTTCTTCTCTTCGGCCAAACGTATTTCCTTTCAAACACCAATCGCGTTACCGACCATGGTCTTCCAGATCGGTGTCGAAGTATAGAATTCTCAGTCGTGCGATGCTGACTGTTTCAATAACAATCCACAGAATCACGCCGGTACATGCGCCTGCGAGAGTCCAACCGTGCCTCAGATTCTGGGGGAATGGCACAAACATCAATACCAGACCGAGTAGGGCAATCTTCACGAGGTAGCTCACCACCAGCGATTTGGGTACACCCCAGTCGAAAATGGGAGCAACCAACATAACTAATACGCCCAGAGTGAAGCATATATAGATTATCAGAAAGCCCAATGTTATTCCTAGCGCGCCCACGGGGCCCGCAAACAGGTACGCACTCATCATACCGCCCAACCAAGCCAGCAGAGAGTAAGCCGATACCCTGTAGAACAAAAATTTCCAGGAAAGCTCTTGACTCTCGAAAGAAGAGGCCTTCAAACCTGCTTGAGCACGCTCTCGGCGGTGTTTCTGCTGCTTCTTGCGCTCCGCCGGCGGATACCACAGAACGTCCACCACGCGCCTCCAGAGAGGCTCTGCAGGAGCCTGAGATTTAGGCTGCTCAGAAGCCATTAGTGTTTCTCCCCACGATTCTGATTAGACTGAGTCGAATTAGGCTGCGGCGAAGAAGAGGAAGCAGAAGAAGGACGACCCGCACGATCCTTCACGGAATCCGGCATGATCGGCTCCGGATGCAGCGAGGTCGGCTCCACATTCTCAGGAGTCGCAGGAACACCAGTTGCCGAGGTCAAAGAGCCGGTAGCAGGCTCCGAAGCTGCCGACTTCGCCTTCGGCGCCGAACCCTTCGAATCCGCCGCAAAGCGCTTCGACAGGTCAATCGCAGAAGTAGGTGCCTCACCGCCAAAGAGCTGCGGCATACGCAGGTACACCACCAGCACGGCAAGAGCCACAAGAACCACACCAACAGCCGCCAGCACGGCGCCCGAAGCAAACAAATCAGAGGCAAACGCCAGCAGCACCCACACCAGAATGGTCGTACCGGTCACCACGGCGGTCGAACCAAGGTGGCTGAAACCAACATCCGTCAGACGCTGATAAGTGTGAGTACGGTGCGGCTTGTACCACTGCTCCCCCGCCATAAAACGACGGAACAGAGTCGTACCCGCGTCCGCCAGATACGTCATCAGCGGAGCAAAAGCCAACAGGAACGGAACATCCGCAAACCACGCGCCCACAGCCAACGTGCCCAGCGCCGCGCCCAAAACATAAGAACCCGCATCGCCCAAAAACACGTTCTTACCAGGGCGCACATTCCACGGCAGGAACGCCGCAAAAGCACCGGCAACAGCCACACCAGCCAAAGCCAGCCACGGAAGGTTCACCATCCAACCGGTCAGCGCATACGCCAAACCAGCCACCAGACCGTGAGCACCAGAAATACCGTTAATGCCGTCCATAAAATTCGCCACGTTAATGTAGCCGGCAACAAAAATCGCGCCAAGAATCAGCAGCAGAATGTTCGTGCCCTGCACCGTCGCAAAGCTCACGCTCACCAGTACGCCAATCACCAGCTGCAGGCCCGCACGACGCACAATGCTCACGCCGCGAATATCCTCAAGCCAGCCCAGGGCAAGAGCACACAGAATCGCCGCGGCAATCGTCACCGCCAGCTGCAAAGACTCAGCAGAACGGTACGTCCAGCCGAACAGGGTAGCCGCCACAAACGCCACAAAGGTCGCAGCCGCAGTCGCCAAACCCATACCGCGGTAGGTCGGAGCAGTATGCGAAGAACGCTCATTAGGAACATCCACCATGTTGTAGCGGTGCAAAATCGGGCGCACCGCAAACGGCAAAAGGGAACCCAAAACAAAAGCAAGAGCAAAAATGCTCAACAGCTCAGAAAAGGAGGTCATACCAGCTCCAAGGCATTGGCGCCGCTCCCCTGGACGCAAGCTCCAGAATTGCAGCTAAGGGACGATGTGTGCGTAGTGTGTGTGTTTACTTCGTATTCTATAGAACTCTTCAGTAGCCCGGGACTAAACATTACAGATTCTCTCCATACGTTCTGCATATTCTGCGTCCTGAAATGTTCTACACCCGAGAAAGAGAAAACACCGGATACCGCACCCGCCACGCAAGTGCAGCATCCGATGTCATTCCCTAAAGATTAGAACGTCTGCGCATCCGCCAAAGTACGCGGATCAGGGGCACGCTCCAGGCCATGACGCTCATAGCCACTGTGCTCCCGATAGTTCTGAATCCACAGCTCATAATCGAGCTCATCAGGGTCAAGCGCCGGAGCACTCGACCGGGAAATATACCGGTTCTCCTCACTAGGTACCAGCTTCTCGGTACCGCCGAAGAGAGCCTCATCCAGCTTCTCACCCTTGCGAAGACCAATCTCCTTGATCTCCACGTCATACCGCTCATACGCTTGGCGCATCGCCTTCGCAACGTCCAGGATCTTGACCGGCTGACCCATATCCAGCACCATGACCTCGCCCGGGCGACCAATCGCACCGGCAAGCATCACCAGCAGGCAGGCATCGGTAATCAGCATGAAGTAACGGGTCGCACGCTTATCCGTCAGGGTAATCGGACCACCCGAAAGAATCTGCTTCGTAAAGAGCGGCTTAATCGAACCGCGCGAACCAAACACGTTACCGAAACGAACCGACACGTAGGTGTTGCCGGTCTTTTCGCCAAAGTACGCGGTCAGACGCTCCGCCACACGCTTGGACTGGCCCAGCGCAGTCTTCGGATCCGCCGCCTTATCAGTCGAAACGTTCACGAAGGTCTTCACGCCCACCGCCTCCGCGGCACGCAGCACGTTCAGAGTGCCCAAGGAGTTCGTCTTCCACGCCTCCTGCGGGTACGCCTCCAGCGCCGACACATGCTTCAAAGCTGCGGCGTGGAACACCACCTCGGGGCGACGGTCACGGAAAATCTCCAGCAGGTTATCACCCTCACGAATATCAGCCAGGATAATGCGGTCATCGTCCAGGCTCGACTCGTGAGTAATCGAAACCTTCGTTTCCATCAGCAGAGTCTCATCATGATCAAGCATCATGAGAGTCTCAGGGCCAAACTCGCTAATCTGACGGCACAGCTCCGAACCAATCGAACCGCCCGCACCCGTAACCAGCACACGCTTACCGTGCAGGTACGAACGCAGAATATCGCGGTCAATATCGTAGTTAATCTCACCACGAATCACGCGCATCAGGTCGTTATCGCTCGCGGTAATCAGACGCTCACCCATCAGTCGAGCATTCGCGCTACTAATACGCTGAACCTCAACCTTAAGCTTACGCATGCGGTTGCAGAAGGACTCGAAGTAATCCTCCGACATATCCGAAATCGTCACCAGAATCTTACGGGTACCCGACTCACGAATCACCTGCTCCAGCTCGCGGTACGTCGTAATCACCGAAATGCCGTGGAACTTCGTACCAGCCTTCAGCTGGTCATCATCGAAGACCGCAACCGGGCGAAGCTTCGCATCCACATCGTGCAGCATCGAATCCATGACCATGCCGCCGATAAAGCCAGCACCGTACACAATCACCGGCTCACCGGTCAACTCACGCACAGCACCGCGCTCAGTGTAGACGCGCTTCGCCATGCGGGCGCCCGCCATCATAATCAGGCTAAATGCCGCCGCAATCGCAGGCACACTATGCGGAATATGCGGCAGACCCAACAGCTCATCCACAAAGGAGAAAGCAGTCAACGCCGCACCCGCGCTCAAAGCAGCCGCGCCGGCACGCCACGACTCGTCAAACGAACCGTACGAATACACGCCGTTATAAATCTTCACGCCCGCCAGACCAATGACCAGGTGCAGAACCACAGCCAACGTAGCGGTCATCGTCAACGACGCCGGGTGAATAATATCGAACACCGAACCGTTACTGAGCAGCACACTATAGCGGAGCATGTACGCAAACAAAACCGCCAGAACCCAGGCACTCGAATCAATCAGCGCCTGCGCAATCAGCCACCACGGCTTACGCTCATACAGGCGGTTCACCAGCATCGTGCCAGAGTCACCCTCCGTCACCATCGTGCCGCGCTGAGCTGCCTTCTGCATCACCACATGAGCGTGAGGTTTCAACTGAGCCACTACATGCCTCCTTCAGATGCGGTACCAGAAGAACGAGAAGAAGCACGAGCCGTCAAAGACGACAACGCACGAAACGCCGAACGGCGCGCCTGCTCAGGAACAAAACGGTACACACTCCGCACCGCCATATTCTGAGCCCACTGAAGCTTAGAAATACCGTGACCGGTGTACAGTCGACGCTGAATCGCCACATCCTGCAACCAGGCGTCCACTCCCCCGCGCTTCGTGTACGCGCCCGCACCCACGCGGTAACGCACCAGAGCCTCAGGGATATTACCCAGACGGTAGCCGGCATCGCGCAGACGCATCCACAGCCACCAATCCTCAGCGCCGGGCACAAACTCGTAACCGCCCAGCTGTTGCACGGCGCTCTTCACGAACGCCACAGACGGGTGATAAATCGGGTTGCGCGAATCCATCGCGCGCAGCAGACGCGCAGAATCAACAATCGCCTCGCGGGTCGACTCCACCGCAGTATTGCTCTCATTCACCTCAAGCATGGCAGAGCCCAGCACCGTGTAGCCGCCCTGCACCAGGGCAGGAATCAGACGCGCAAAACGAGTCGGCTCAGACAGATCATCAGAATCAGCACGAGCAACCAGCTCATACAAACACGCCTGCAGACCGGCGTTCAGCGCCTCCGCCAAACCAACATTCTGAGCCAGATCCACCACCTGAATCGGCGGGCAATCCAGATTCTCGGCGCGTTGAACCCAGCGGTCCACCACGGCATCCAGCTCGGGGGTCAGCGGACCATCCTTCACCAAAACCAGCTCGGAAGGACGCACCGTCTGGTTCAGCAGATTCGACTCCAACGCCTGATCCAGATAGGAGGGGTTCTCCTTCGCGTACACGCTCATCAGCACCGAAAAATCGGGTACGGAGCTCACGCAACCGCGCGCCTTCTCAGAATCAGCGTGACTTTCAACGGATGCAGGCACGCCGTAGCGGCCGGGGAAAGTCAGCGGGTAAATGCCCTCAAGCACCTGAGCATTCGGGCGAGGCGCACGCAAACCATCACGCACACCATTGAGGAAATACCCCAGGTAGGTTCGGCGGTCATCAGTACGCAGAACAGTAGAAATCCACAGGCGCGCCGACGAGCCACCGTAGAGCAGCTTCTCCAGCGGGTTCAGGGTACGCGAACGGGTAAAGACCCACAGCTTATTGCGCACATCGTTATAGAAACGCGGCCCCGGGTCAGCGTTCGTTGTACCAAAAGTCTTCGTGTGGTGCTTAGCCACCGAAGAAGGCACCGCAATGCCGTCACGGTGATGAATCAGACGAGTCGAAAACTCGAAGTCATCATTCCAAATAAAGAACTCAGCAATCGGCAAACCACCATTACGGCGAATAGCCTGCGCATCCATCAGAATCGACACGAACGAGGCGCTACGAATCGGGCGGGCACCCACAGCCTGCGCACGAGCATGACGCTGCTGACCCGCCGCAAACATCGTGCGCGGAGTGTTCATCGGGTGGTCCTCGCCGTTCGTCCACACCACACGAGATGCCACCACCGCGGGGCGCTGCGAAGGCACCGGCGAATAGTTCAGCCAGGCGGCAACCGCCTCCGACAGGGTATTCTCGGTTGGCTCGGTGTCATCATCCATAACCCACACCAGGTCCGGGTTGTGGCGTTCCAGGGCACGGTCAATGCCCACCGCAAAGCCGCCAGCACCACCCATGTTCTTCTCCAGGCGGATGCAATCCACCGGCAGCTCATAGTCCAGGGTGCGCAGATACTCGGCGGTGCCATCCGTGGAGGCGTTATCAACAATCACCACCGCCGTAGGCACGCGCTCACCCGAAGCGATACCAGCCAGGGTCTTCGGTAGCAGGTCCTCGCGGTTATAGGTCACCACCACGGCAACCGTGCGGGGGTACTCGTTCAAAGAATCGCAAGATGAAGACTGATCGGAAGAAGGCTGGGCAAAAGCGGTCACGTCGCTGTACTTTTCTGCCATAAGTTCTCCCTCCACGGCGCGATGCGCCTGAATCAGCCGATACGCGATATACCCATACCGAACTGGGCGCTTGTGGTGTTTCTCGCGCCCGCGGTATTCAACCGTGTGGATATATCACTCAAAGAAAATATTCTACCTGCGGTCTCCACTAGAGAGTGAACCATCACCCCAAAAGGCGCACTTTATGACAAATAAACAACCGAATTCAGTTGATTTATCCGCATAGCGGACGTACCGGCACACCCAGTTTTGGGTATCCATCAAGCTACCAGCTTCACAGCCTGTGTTTGCGCTGTGCACCCCGTGCGAAAAAACGACCAGAGACCGAATAAAACCCCACAAATTCCCCATAAACTGTTCAAATATGGGAAAGTTGAAATGACCCCATTTTTCCCCGCAACGTACGCGGGCTCGTGAGAGGTAAAAGAGATGTCCGAATCCAAGTGGAAAGTCATTGGCGCCAGCGGCTTCGTTGGTTCCTCCATCGTCGCGCGTCTGAACGCAGAAGGTATCAGCGTCGACCCCATCGAGGCACCTCGACTCGCAACCCGCGCCCTCGACGTAGACAGCATCATCGACGAAGCAGACCAGCTTGAAGGCATCATCGACTCCCTCGCAGAAGCCTTCGCCGGCGCGCAGGTCGTCGTCAACGCGGCGGGCCTCGCAGCACCCAATATGCAAGATCTGCCCCCGCTCGTCGGCGCAAACGCCCTGCTTCCCGCCGTAATCGCCATCGCCGCGCAGCGCACCGGCGTGCGCCGCGTCATCCACCTCTCCTCCGCAGCTGTACAGGGCCCGCGCCTCGTGCTGGATGATTCCGAAGAGACCAACCCGTTCAGCGCCTACTCCTTCTCCAAGGCACTCGGCGAAGAAGCGCTGCTCGACCTGCAGGACTACTTCCTCGAAGAGCACCCCGACTGCGCACCCGAACTGTGCATCCTGCGCGCAACCAGCGTGCAGGGCCGCGGCCGACGCACCACCGAACTCTTCGCCAAGATGGCGTCCTCCCCCTTCGCCTCCGTTGCGGGTGCAGGCACCGGTAAGTCCCCGGTCTCCAGCGTGCACGCCCTCGCAGAATTCGTGGTCATGCTCGGCACCTTCCCCGGCGAGCTACCCACCATCGTGCTGCAGCCTTGGGAAGGCGCAACCGTCGCCTCCGCATCCGTGGATGCTGGTCGCCGCCACCCGCACCGCCTACCCGAGTGGCTCTGCCGCGCAGCCGTCAAGGCGGGCTACACCGTCTCCGAGCTGATGAACGACAAGTTCGCAGGCTCCGTGCGTAAGGTCGAGGTCATGTGGTTCGGCCAGGGCATCGACGACTCCTGGGCACGCGAAAACAACCTTCTGCCCACCCCGCGCGTGCGTGAAGTACTGCGCAACGCCCACACCGCGTTGGGTAAGAAGAAGGACCGCCGCTTCGAGAAGAACTAAGCAGACACCTGATTCGAGCTTCACGCTCCAGGGCTTGTCAACGTTATAAGACATAAAGGGAACGCCCGATATATCAGCTGATATATCGGGCGTTCCCTTATACGTTTAATGCTCACAAAAGCTTTAGAGCTGGTCCTCCGGGGCATCCTTCTGCTCGGTCTTTGCAGGCTCGGTCTTTGCCTCAGCATTTGCTGCGGGTCCAGCATCTTCAGCCTTAGCTTCTGCAGTCTTTGCCTCGCTCTGAGCAGGCTTGCTCTTAGCGGCAGTCTCAATCTTCGACTCGCCAAAGACCAGCGCGCGAGCAGTATCAGCAGGAACCGGGTGGGTCTGCGGCTCATCCGCACGAACCGGCTTCGGAGTGTTGTCACGGTAGCCGCGCGAACGCTCCTGATCCACGCCAGTGCTGAAAGCAGAAGACAGAGCCGAAGTAGCGCCCAGCAGAGACGCAGCGACAGAACCGGCAACCGGTGCCGAAGCGCGACGAGCAGGCTCACCGCTCACAGTGTGGGTGCTGTCCCACTGCTCGTACGCCTCATCCAGGTCAGCCTGCTCATCCAGAGCACGCTCAGAAGGAGTCGACTCAGACGGCGCAGAAGAAGCAGTCTCAGCTTCCTCAACCTTACGAGCTGCCTGCTCGTCAGCCTCCGCACGAGTCAGAATGGTCGGAACGACCTCACGCAGCTCCTCCACTGAAATTGCGCCCTCACGAACCACCACGTAGGGGAAGGAAGTGCAATCCAGAATCGTCGACGGTGCCGGGTCACGCTCAGTCACCACAACCACGCCGTCCTCATTCGGCTCAGACTCAAGCGGCTTAGGACGAGCGCCGCCGTCAATCACCACGGCAACATCCTCGCCCAGGGAATCCATGGCGGTCTGGGCGTCCAGTGCGGCTTCCTGACCGGTCTTGTTCGCGCTCGAAACCGCCAGCGGACCGTGCTCAGTCAGCAGCTTCAGGGCGAACTCGTCATCGGGAACACGCACGGCAACAGTACCGCGGGTCTCACCCAAATCCCAGCTCAGCGACGGGTACGCGTGAAGAATCATAGTCAGCGCGCCGGGCCAGAAGCGACCACCCAGATCGTAAATATCGTTCGGAACGTCGTCGACCACGCCAGCGAGCGCAGCAAGATCAAAGATCAGCACGGGCGGCGGCATGGTGCGGTCGCGGCCCTTATCTGCCAGCAGCTTGGCAACGCCCTGATGCGAGAAAGCATCGGCGGCAATACCGTAGACGGTATCGGTGGGCATCACAATCGTGTCGTGCGCCTTCAGCGCCTCGCGGGCAGCTTCAATGGCCTCGCGGGTCTCAGTTTCAGTCGTTACGGGGTACAGCTTTGCAGTCACGGGTCTTATTCTCTCATGTTTTTCTGGATGCGGCGAGACACCGGCACCCACAACGCGCCATGTGGAAGCACTCTTCCGGGGGTTCACCATATTTCACCGGCTCTGAGCTGGCTGAGGAGGCGGACGCGTTGCCTTCACGCAGCCCGGCACGGGCTAGGTGGTGCATCTACTAGTCTAAAGGCTCTAGTGGGCGCGGTTTATAACCGACGCTATGACGCGGACGATTATTCAGGTCACGCACCGGGTAGCAACCCTCGAAGCCGATGCGCCCCAGCAGTTCGGCGACGGCTTCTTCCTGGGTGTCGTCGTGCTCCATGATGAACAGGCCGCCGGGGGTAAGAAGCTCGAAGGCGCGGGCGGCAATTGCGGAGGGCATCTGCATGCCGTCCTCTCCCCCTCCGTACAGTGCCATGTCCGGGTCGTGCAGGGCGGCTTCCGGGTCGGCGGGTACGTTCGCCGGCGGAATGTACGGAGGGTTCGAGAGCACCGCGTCGAAGGTTCCGGAAAGTTCGGGCAGGGCGGTGAGGGCGTCCCCCTGAACCAGGTGTACGCCGAGCGGTTCCAGGTTCCTGCGGGTGTAGGGGATGGCGTCTTCGGAGAGTTCCACCGCGAACACCTGTGCGTCCGGTAGTTCGCTCTTGATTGCCGCGGCGATAGCGCCGGAGCCGGTGCACAGGTCGACGATGCGCAGCGCACCGGTTGCCGAATCTGTGCGTGCGCTTAGCACTTTGAGGGCTTCTTCGACGAGTAGCTCGGTCTCGGGGCGGGGTACGAACACGCCCGGTCCGACTGCCAGTTCTAGGCGGTAGAAGGGAGCGGAGCCGGTGATGTGTTGCAGCGGTTCGCGGCAGACGCGGCGGGCGACTAGCGCCTCGTACTCTGCGACCTGGTCGGGGGTGAGCCGCTCCCCCATGAGCGCGGCGTGCTGTAGGCGCGAGCGCGAACCGTCGTAGAGCAGGTGCGCGGCGAGGAGCTCGGCGTCCACGCGGGGGCTGGGCACCTGCGCCAGTGCCGCGGTGGCGCGCGTGAGTACCTGCGCGAGTTCTTCCCCGCGCAGGTCGTGCACATTCACCTTCATGAGCTCTCCTTATGCTCTCTTCTACCTTTAGAAATTATCCCCTTTTAGGAATTGCCCTTGGACATGTCTAAATAGCGGCTACGCTAGCTCGTATTGTTTGCTTTCACAACCGATATTTCCTCGCTAAGTAGCACCTCACAGAGTACCATTCCTCCAATTCCCTAATTCGTCGATGCGGGTAGCTAGTTTCTCAGACCGGACTATCCGTCATCCAAAAGAAGACAATAGAACCCAGCAAACTTTACATCTGCCGAGGATGGAGGGGCAGCCGTAACAGCCTGTCACGACCACCCCTCCCCTACACGCTATGCGCTACGGGGATATCCCGTAGACGCTCCGCCCTAGTACCAGAGGTCCTCACCCCGATAGTTTGGGTCGCCTCCGCCGCAGTAAGTGCACTCACTATCGCAATAAGCTGCACCGCATGTTTCACCGGGAATTCCGATAGACAGGTACTCGTAAGTTCCCTTTAGATAGGATGCTTCATGCCAAAGAAGAACCTCGAACGGCGTGGTCTCTTTCGTTTCCCGGTGCAGAAGCCCCGCGAGTGACTCCAACCGGTCAACAACCGCACGGGTAGCGGTGCGCATCAGCCAGCTCCGATCGTCTCGTTCCTCGTACCAGGACGGGTAAACCTTGAACGGATCGGACGGGCTAATCCTGTCCGGAGGGGAAACGTCGGTGGATTTGCTGAAGAAGTACCCCGAATCCACCAGCGCCAACACCATGTGAGGTGCCGTAGCATTCAGCAATTCGGAAGGATACGGCTCATCAGCCAGCGGCGGAAAATACCAGCGGAACCAGTAGCTCCTAGCGCTATGCACCCCTTCAAAGAACTCCGGATGGCTCTCCTGAAGCTCCGCATATTCCTTTGAATACTTGAGAGCGTTCAGAGAGTCCGCCACCTCCGGAGTAATCGGTAAGATGTAAGCCACCGCCCCGCCAAAGTTCCACGTCTGCTGATGCCTAGCATCCGGCCAGTGGTTGGAAATCAGCTTCTTCTGCAGATACCTGCCGAGATAAACATAGTTGTGGTCCTTCACCACAACCACGTTCTCGTAGACCACCTTCACAATACGCGGGCCGTCAGAGGTCAGCACATGGTCACCGATACGGCATACGATTTCTCGGCCTTTGCCGTCTCTCGTCATCATGGTGACGGAGGTATGGTCGAGAGTTGCCCCCAGGTAAAAAGCGTGCCGGCAGATGACGGGGTACCTAATCTTCTCGCCCTCCCAGTCATAGCAGGTCAAGACAATATCAAGTGGGTCATCTTCCCTCACCTCGCCGGTAAAGACGTACCGATCATCCCAATACTCATAGGGTTGACCAACGCGAGAACGGTTCAGCAACCGTGCCGAGAACTTTGAGCCTTCCACTCCCACGACTTCAAGAACAAGCAGCTCGCGTCCGTCTTTACCATCGTCCAAATCACTAATTTCGACAAGGATTCCATCACCCGGTTGAAGGTCAACAATAACGCCCATATTCTCTGCCTTTCGCTCAATAGCTAACCAAAAATCATCAGTATCTAAATCTCAAAAATTACCGGTGCCGGGCTACGCTGCCCGGCACCCCTAAATCGGCTTCCATCTTTTCTCTATTCGTTTTTCAAAGAACACTGCTACCGGAGGCTCTCACCCGCGATAAACCCCACGGCAACGCTAGCTACACCTCTAGTCTAGGGTGAAGCTTTCAAACACGCGCGGCGTTTGGTCATTCACCGCTCGACGCCCGGTGATAGGCGCAAAAAAGGCGCGCGAGTTCAGCAATCAAGCTAAACTCACGCGCCTATACCGGTCTGCTATCGCAAACCCAAAGCCACTAACAAGTGAAAGTTATACAGAACTACTTCTGTTCCTGGCCCACCTGAGCGAGGCGGTGCGCCTCATCCATCTCAATAGCGGACTGAACCACAGGCTCCAGGTCACCATTCAGTACAGCATCCAGGTTGTACGCCTTGTAGCCGGTACGGTGATCCGCAATGCGGTTCTCTGGGAAATTGTAGGTACGGATACGCTCCGAACGGTCCATAGTACGCACCTGCGAAGCACGGTGCGCCGCGTTCTCAGCGTCAATCTGCTCCTGCTGGTGAGCCAGCAGTCGCGCACGCAGCACGCGCATTGCAGCTTCACGGTTCTGCAGCTGAGACTTCTCATTCTGCATCGCCACCACAATACCGGTCGGCAGGTGGGTAATACGCACCGCCGAGTCGGTGGTGTTCACCGACTGACCACCGGGGCCCGAAGAACGGTACACGTCAATCTTCAGGTCGTTCTGGTTAATCTCGATTTCTTCCGGCTCATCCACCTCAGGGAACACCAGAACACCAGCAGCGGAGGTGTGGATACGGCCCTGAGACTCAGTCGCCGGAACACGCTGCACACGGTGCACGCCACCCTCATACTTCAGGTGCGCCCACACGCCCTCAGCAGGCTCATTCGAGGAGCCCTTAATAGCAATCTGGGCGTCCTTGTAGCCACCCACGTCAGTGCTGGTCGAAGAAATAATCTCAGTCTTCCAGCCCTTGTTCTCGGCATAACGCATGTACATGCGCAGCAGGTCACCAGCGAACAGAGCCGCCTCGTCACCACCGGCACCAGCCTTCACCTCAAGAATGACGTTACGGCCATCATCCGGGTCACGCGGAATCAGCAGGCGGCGCAGCTTCTCCTGAGCAACCTCCAGCTCCTCCTCCAGACCGGGAATCTCCGCCGCAAAATCCGGATCCTCATCAGCCATCTCGCGAGCAGCCTCAAGGTCATCCTTCAGCGAAGTGTACTTGTTATACGCAGTCACAATACCGGTCAGCTCCGCGTAACGGCGGCCCACACGGCGTGCCTTACCCTGATTCGCCTGCACGGCGGGGTCAGCCAGCTGATTCTGCAGGTCAGCGTGCTCATCCAGCAGAACCTGAATAGATTCAAACATTCTGTTCTCTCTTCCATCTCCCGCACTTTACGCCGCACGGGCAGGCACTAGACATCTCACACCCCTGGCAGGGATGCACAAAACGAACGGCTCACGCGCCCCACCCACAATGAGGAGGTGGGGCGCGTGAGATACGAGCCTTAGTCGACCAGACGCAGACCGTTCTTCTGAACCGTCAGAAGGAACTCCACGTTGCTTTCAGTCTTACGCAGCTGGTTGGTCAGAACACCCAGAGCCTGCTCAGGCTCCATACCCGCCAGGGCACGGCGCAGACCCCACATAATCTTGACCTCATCCGGGGAGAGCAGGTTCTCCTCGCGGCGAGTACCAGAAGCGTTAATATCAACCGCCGGGAAGATACGCTTATCCGCCAGCTGACGGGACAGGCGCAGCTCCATGTTACCGGTGCCCTTGAACTCTTCGAAGATCACTTCGTCCATCTTCGAGCCGGTCTCAACCAGGGCGGTAGCCAGGATAGTCAGCGAGCCGCCCTCTTCAATATTGCGGGCAGCACCGAAGAACTTCTTCGGCGGGTACAGCGCGGCAGAATCTACACCACCGGACAGGATACGACCGGATGCGGGAGCCGCCAGGTTGTATGCGCGGCCCAGGCGGGTCATGGAGTCCAGCAGCACGACCACATCGTAGCCGAGCTCCACCATACGCTTTGCGCGCTCAATAGCCAGCTCAGCCACAGTGGTGTGATCCTCAGCCGGGCGGTCGAAGGTCGAGGCAATAACCTCACCCTTAACGGTGCGCTGCATATCGGTCACTTCTTCAGGACGCTCATCCACCAGGACCATCATCAGGTACACGTCCGGGTTGTTCACGGTAATTGCGTTCGCGATGGACTGCAGCATGAGGGTCTTACCCGCCTTCGGCGGGGACACAATCAGACCACGCTGACCCTTACCAATCGGGGACACCAGGTCAACCACGCGGGTGCCCAGCTTCTTCGGGGTGGTCTCAAGGCGCAGACGCTCCTTGGGGTACAGCGGAGTCAGCTTCGAGAAGACGCGGCGGTTCGCTGCTTCCTCAACGCTCTGACCGTTAATCGCCTCAACCTGAACCAGCGCGTTGAAACGCTGACGGTTATTCGACTCGCCCTCGCGCGGCACGCGAATCGCGCCGAGCACGTGGTCACCCTTACGCAGGTTGTACTTCTTCACCTGAGCCAGGGAGACGTACACGTCATTAGTGCCGGGCAGGTAGCCGGTGGTACGCACGAAAGCGTAGTTATCGAGAATGTCCAGAACACCCGAAATCGGTGCCAGCACATCGTCTTCGCTCAGGCGAGGCTCGTTCTCCTCGCGGCGGCGAGCCTGCTTCTCAGCACGCTCAGCCTGACGGTCACGCTTGGAACGGCGCTCAGTACGCTCGGTGCGCTCGGTGCGCTCGGCACGCTCTGCACGCTCAGCAGCCTTACGCTCGGCACGTTCACTACGCTCAGTGCTGCGCTCTGCACGCTCAGCCTGACGGTCACGCTTAGTGCGGCGCTCGGTACGCTCACCATCCTGATCGCGGCGACGCTCACGAGTGCGGGTACGCTTCGAGCTCTTCTCACCGTCGGGGGTACCAAAAGTCATATCCAGGGCAGCGTTCAGGCTGTCCAGGCTCGCGGTGCCGTCAGCGGTAGCAGCCTTCAGCTCAGCAGAGTTACCGGGCAGGTCAATCTGCTCCGAACGCTCGCCAATACGCTCAGCGGCCAGCTCAGCGCGCACATCCAGCGGAGGAAGCTCAGCGGGATTCTCGTCCTTACGGGTGCGGGTGCGGCGGGTACGCTTCTCAGACTTCTCGTTCGCCTCAGTCTTCTCGGACTTCTCGGGCTTCTCAGCCGATGCGTCCTCGCCCTCAGCGGCACGGCGAGCGCGCGCACGCTTCTGAGCGGGAGTCTCGTAACGAGAGGAGCGGGTACGCTTCTCAGACTTTTCAGCCTTCTCAACGCCCTCAGCGGGGGCTTCAGCAGCCTCAGTGTTTTCGGTTTTCTCAGCCTTAGCCTCGGCGTCCTTCTGGGCGCGAGTACGGCGGGTACGGAGAGGCTTAGACTCTTCAGTCTTCTCAGCAGCGGGAGCCTGGGCAGATTCAGCAGCTTCGGAGTCGGGTGCTTCAGACTTAGATGCTTCGGAGTCGGGTGCTTCAGACTTAGGCTTTTCAGACTTGGGCGCAGCAGGGGCGGCTACGGCGCCACCACGCTGATGCTCCTCAAGAGCCTGAACCAGCTCAGCCTTCTTCAACTTCAGATAGCCGCGGATGCCAAGCTGCTGGGCGAGGACACGCAGCTGCGCGACCTTCAAGTTTGCAAGTTCCGGTGCGGCAGCTGCCGTACCGTACTCATCGGTGACAACAATATTCTTTGCCAACTACAATTCCTTTGGTTATAAGCCCTGAAAATCTTCAGAATAAAGATCGGGCGGGCGCTATAGCGCGGTCAAAGGTTTAGACACTGCCGAAAGAAAACAGCAGTCTGCACCTTCGACTCCCTCGAACCGCGCTGGAGGCGGTTCGCGTCTCTTACCGTACCCGCTGATTCAGACACAGCGAGCACACACGGAAGATAAGGCGCTCTATCACAAATGTGGGCAAGCCCAAACCATCATCTATACAAACCATCTACGCGAGATGAAGAGGATGGATTGGTCACTTTGAAAGGGCACCCGCCGCGAAACCGAACCCTCAGAAAAGTCTTCCCTATGCGTCAGAAATAAAGAAGACGTGAATCCCAAAGGCACTCCCCCGAACCTTGCCGGTTCCCGCTCAGACACAAAAAGCATCTGAGGCATCAGGGGAAACGGAAGTACGTTACGAAGGATAGTATCGACGGTCTACATTGAACGACGGGCGAACCTCAACGTAGGACGAACTAATAACGTCCTACTGAGTAACTATAACACCTTCAGTGTCAATTTCAAGGGGAAGAACCCGCCAGTTCAGGCGGCGATCCGCAATAACGCTACTAGGGTGGGTCGCCTCAAACTCGGCAATAGCGTCCTGAACCTGTCGCACCTGCTCATCGCCGCGCGCAAAGATCAAAACGGTCGGGCCAGCACCAGAAATCACCGCCGCAAAACCCTGACCGCGCAGGTACGCAACCAGCGCAGCCGACGGCTCCATCGCGGTCACGCGGTACCCCTGATGCAGGTAATCCACGGTCGCATCCATCAGGTACTCGGGAGCATCAGAGAGAGTGCGCACCAGCAACGCCGCACGAGCGGAGTTCGCCACCGCCTCAACGTGGGGCATCTCCTCAGGAATCAGCGAACGAGCAAGCTTCGTCGACACCTCATAATCGGGCACAGCCACCACAGGGTGAACATCAGGATGCACCGGAATAATCAAGGTCTTCCAGTTGCCCATCTCACCCCAGGACACCGACAGGTTGCCGTAAATCGCCGGAGCCACGTTATCCGGGTGGCCCTCCATATCGGAGGCGACCTGCAGCATCTGCTCACGGCTCAGACGGTGCTCCTCCGGCAGCAGACCGCTCGCCGCAGCCACACCCGCCACAATAGCCGACGCCGAAGAACCCATACCGCGAGAATGCGGAATCTTATTATCAGCAATCAGCTTCACCGGGGGCAGTTCATCCAAACCAGCCGCCGCGAAACCAGCCTTCATCGCCTGCAAAACCAGGTGGCTCTCGTCGCGAGGAACATCCGCGCTACCCTCACCGCTGAGCTCAAACTCCAGGCCGGATTCAATACGCTCAACAACCAGCTCATCATAGAAGCCAAGACCCAAACCCATGCTGTCATAGCCGGGACCCAGGTTAGCGCTCGTAGCGGGAACGCGAACCTTAACGGACGCGCCCACCGGAATATCAGAAATATGCAGGGAAGACATGAGAAGAACCTCGCGATCGGTGACGTAATGAGTGAATAGGTGAAAGATACAAAAAGGGGCTGTCATGCAGGTGCACCCCGCCCCGCAAACACGGGACGGAGTGCACATCGTAGTATGAACAGACTAGTTCAAATCAAGAATATCTGCCACAGCAACCACGTCGAAGGGAGCCTTAGTCGGCTCAACCTTCACACCGTTAACAGCCTCAAGAGCCCACTGGGGGTCCTTCAGACCGTGACCGGTCACGGTAATCACGATGGTCTTACCCTCGGGAGCTTCACCTGCGCGGTGCTTCTTCAGCAGACCCGCAACGCCAGCAGCCGAAGCCGGCTCCACGAAGACACCCTCGCGGGCAGACAGCCAGCGGTGCGCCTCCAGAATCTCCTCATCGGTGACAGCCTCAATCACGCCGCCGGACTCGTCACGAGCAGCTTCAGCCTTCTCCCACGATGCGGGGTTACCGATACGGATTGCGGTCGCAATGGTCTCAGGAGCCTCAATCGGGTGACCAGCAACGATCGGTGCAGCACCAGCAGCCTGGAAGCCCCACATAATCGGACGCTTGGTCGCAACCGGCTCCAGAACCTCACCGTCACGGTTGGTGTAAGGCTCCGAGTACTCCTTGTAGCCCTTCCAGTACGCGGTGATGTTACCCGCATTGCCAACCGGCAGCAGGTGGTAATCGGGAGCGTCACCCAGGGTGTCAACAACCTCAAACGAACCGGTCTTCTGACCCTCAATACGGTAAGGGTTAACCGAGTTCACCAGGAACACCGGGTAGTTCTCGCTGAGCTTGCGAGCAATCTCCAGGCAGTTATCGAAGTTGCCGTCAATCTGAATGATGTCAGCACCGTGAGCAATAGCCTGAGACAGCTTACCCATGGAAATCTTGCCGTCCGGAACCAGCACTGCACAGCGCATACCAGCCTGCAGAGCGTACGCAGCAGCCGAAGCGGAAGTGTTACCGGTCGAAGCACACACAACAGCCTTCGCACCGTCACGCTTAGCGGCGGTCATCGCACTGGTCATGCCGCGGTCCTTGAACGAACCGGTCGGGTTCATACCCTCAAACTTCAGGTAAACGGTGTTACCGGTCTCAGCAGACAGTGCCGGCGCGTGAATCAGCGGGGTACCGCCCTCGCCCAGGGTCACAGCCTTCACATCGTCTGCGAAGGGCAGACGGTCACGGTACTCATTGATAACGCCCTGCCACACGTGTGCCATTGGCTTCTCCTTCAATCTTGGCGCCCCGCCCGCCGAACCTTCCGTAGGTTCGGCGCGGTAGCGGGTACGCGGGTTCGTTCGTGAGCGATGCTTCTACACGCGAGCATCGCACGTTTAGTGAGCGGCGCGTGCCGCACATCAGTTAGCGCTAAGCGCCTAGTGCTTCTCAGACTCCACGCGGATGACCGAGTTCACCTCACGCACAGTGTCCAGAGCGTCAATCACAGCAATCGCACGGCGCAAATCAGCGTCCTTCGCAGAGTGGGTGACCATACGAATCTGAGCCACACCCTCCTTCGGGGCGGACTGGCGCAGAGAATCAACAGAAATGCCGTGCTCAGTCAGGATGCGGGTAATGTTCGCCAGAACACCCAGGCGATCCTCTACCAGAACACCCACCGAGTAGCGAGACACCACGTTATCCAGGCTGGTTGCGTGCAACTGAGCGTGAGAAGTCTCCGGAACACCGGGACCGCCCAACACCAGACGACGAGCCAGGGACACGAAGTCACCCAGAACAGCCGAAGCAGTCGGAGCGCCACCTGCACCGGGGCCGTAGAACATCAGCTCGCCGGCGTTCTCCGCCTCAACGAACACAGCGTTGAACGCACCGTGCACACCAGCCAGCGGGTGCTGACGAGGAATCAGAGTCGGGTTCACGCGAATGTTCGCGCCGTTCTCACCCTCGCGCTCGCAAATAGCCAGCAGCTTGATGACGTAACCGTCAGCATCCGCGGCAGCAACATCATCAGCGGTGATGGAAGTAATGCCCTCGGTGTGCACATCATCGATGGTGAAGTCAGAGTGGAACGCCAGCGAAGCAACAATCGCAGCCTTCGACGCGGCATCGTGGCCCTCAACGTCAGCGGTCGGGTCAGCCTCCGCGTAGCCGAGCTTCTGAGCCTCAGCCAGTGCGTCCGCGAAGGATGCGCCGGTGGTGTCCATCTGATCAAGAATGTAGTTGGTGGTGCCGTTCATGATGCCCAGAACGCGGGTCACACGGTCACCAGCCAGGGAGTCACGCAGGGGGCGCAGAATCGGGATAGCACCCGCAACAGCAGCCTCGTAAGAGAGCTGAGCACCGGACTCATCAGCGGCAGCCTGCAGCTCCACACCGTGCTTAGCCAGCAGCGCCTTGTTGCCGGAGACCACGGACTTGCCCGCCTTCAGGGCACGCAGAATGCGGGTGCGAGCCGGCTCAATACCGCCGGTCAGCTCGATGACCACATCCGCCGCATCAATCAGGGATTCAGCGTCGGTGGTGTACAGCGAGGGGTCCGCATTCCAGTGGCGGGATGCATTAGTATCGCGCACAGCAATACCGATCAACTCCACGGGCGCGCCAATGCGCTTTTCAAGGACGGCGTTATCCTCTACCAGGATGCGAGCAGCCTGGGAACCGACATTACCGGCACCAAGCAGTGCTACTTTGATCTTTTCAGCCACGATAGTCTCTTTCTACGGTCTGTTCCGGGTTCGCCCCGGTATCTCTTCGGGCTACGGCGTGGATGCGGCGCAGAGCACGCACTCAACAACCACTTTATCAAGAGGCGGGGACGGCTCAGCAGCCTCAAGGTGCGACTTTTACTCTCTGAGATGAGGTTTCCCTCACACTTATGAGGTGAACCTTATCTTCTGCAAAGTTTTGAACATACAAAACCGTGAAGACCCCGCCCGCAACCGCCACCTCACGGCGTCCATTGCAAAAACGGGAACTTCACGGTTTTTCATGATGTCAGAATGGGTTCTTAGATATCCGTTCTTAGATATCCGTTCTTAGATATCCGAACCCATATCCAGCGCCAACATATCCTCCTCACGCTGACGACGAATCATCACGCGCGAAGGCTGACCCTCAGCGGTGGCAATCACCGGCGGGCGAGTCAGGAAGTTATAGTTCGAACCCAGCACATAGCAGTACGCGCCGGTCGCAGGAACCGCCAGAATATCGCCAGCCTGCAGGTCAGCCGGCAGGTAGCAGTAACGAACCACCACATCGCCGGACTCGCAGTGCTTACCCACCACGCGAGAGAGCACCTGCTCCCCCGCCGGGGCACGATTCGCCAGGGTCACCGAATAATCCGATTCGTACAGCACCGGGCGGGCGTTATCGCTCATACCGCCGTCCACCGAAACGTAGCGGCGCACACGGATCTCGCCGTTCTCATCCTCAATGCTCACGTTCTTAATGGTGCCCACCGTGTACAGGGTCGCACCCGAAGGACCGGAAATGGAACGGCCCGGCTCGAACGACATGTGCGGAATCGCCATGCCCAGGCGCTCACAGGTCGCCGCGACGGAAGCGGCAATCGACTCGGTCACCTCGGTAATGGAGCGGGGGTGATCCGCCTCGGTGTAGCCGATGCCGTAGCCACCACCCAGGTCCAGCTCCGGCAGGGTCACGCCCAGGTCATGGTTGAGACGGTTCATGAACTCCAGGGCGGTAGTAGCCGCCTGCTCAAAGCCCTCCGCCTCAAAAATCTGCGAACCAATATGGCAGTGAATACCGCGGAAATCCAGGGAATCGGTCGCGTTCAGAATCGCGGCAGCCAGAGCCGCGTAAGAATCGGTAGACTCAACACCCCAGTGCTCCAGCTCCTCCTCTTCCAAACCGGCGAGCGCGGCGGTGCCGGGCTGCAGGGACATGCCGAACTTCTGATCCTCGTGTGCGGTCGCAATGGACTCATGGGTCGAGGCATGCACACCGGGGGTGATGCGAATCAGCACCGGAACCGGGGCGTACGGCTCCTCGCCCTCAGCCACACGCTCGGCGGCAAGCTCGGCGTACACGCACTCAATGAGCTTGAGCTCATCCACCGAGTCAGCCACCACACGACCCAGGCCGTTACGGATCGCGCGGGCGATCTCAGCCTCCGACTTGTTGTTACCGTGCAGGGCGATGTTCGCACCGGGCACCTGTGCGCGCAGAGCCAACGCCAGCTCACCACCGGAGGCGGTATCCAGGCACAGCCCCTCCTCGGTAGCCCAGCGCGCCACGGCAGTGGACAGGAAGGACTTACCGGCGTAGTAGACGCTCACCTTCGCGCCGTGCGCGGCGAAAGCCTGCTCAAAAGCGGTGCGGTAGGCGCGGGCGCGGGCGCGGAAGGTCGTCTCGGAGAAGACGTACTGCGGGGTTTCGTGCTCATCAACCAGGTCGCTGACGGTCACGCCATCAATGCAGAGCTCGCCCTGCTCATTGCGGGTGAAGGAATCAGTCCAGATGGTGCGGGACAGCGCTTCGGGGTGCTCGGGGTAGGTGAGCCATTCGGGGGCGTAGAGGGCGCGGGCTTCGCTCATCGTGTCTCTTTCTTAGCTATCTTTGCCGGCATACGCTCAACCCCCGCCCCGGTAGCACCGGGTCGGGGGTTGAAACGAGAGTATTACATGCGCTCGGGTGCGCTCACACCCAGCAGGTTCAGGCCGTTAGCCAGCACCTGCTGTGCCGCGTTGTTCAGCAGCAGGCGGGTACGGTGCAGGTCGGTGACCTCTTCATCCGCCTTGGGGGCGACGCGGGAGACACCGTACCAGCTGTGGTACGCCGAAGCGAGCTGCTCCAGGTAGCGGTTCACGCGGTGCGGCTCGTAGAACTTCGCGGCATCACGCACAGCGGCGGGGAACTGGCCGAGTACAGCCAGCAGCTCACCGTCAGCAGCCGAGTCGAGCAGGGAGGTGTCCACGCCGTCCTCAACCTTCACGCCAGCCTCCGCAGCGTTACGTGCCACAGCGGCGGTACGTGCGTGAGCGTACTGCACGTAGTAGACCGGGTTCTCGTTGCTCTTGGAGGTCA
>ERZ773046.575-NODE-575-length-23079-cov-7.996438_pt1 | contig 23079 bp, 4 predicted proteins | sample MGYA00580634_ERZ773046 | MGnify/ENA primary metagenome ERZ773046 (study PRJEB29015, sample SAMEA2738127) | human oral metagenome | biome: human oral; feature: human-associated habitat; material: saliva | place: China | collected 2159 ... | reverse complement strand
ACATGGTAAATGCTGGTGTAACTCGTAAATTCGGTACTTCCGATGCGAAGAAAGCAGTTCCTGAACGTTACAAAGGTGGCCCTATTAGCTCCATGTACGTAATGCAAGATGAAATGACTGCTTTGAAAGCTAAGTACGAAAAAGTACAACGCGACAATGAAGAAATGAGAGCACAAATTGCATTATTGATGCAACAAGCGGGCTTGAAATAATATGAAATAACATATTGATACGGCAGTGCTTATAAAAGGCGCCAAAAGCGAAATGCTTTTGGTGCCTTTTTGCATGCAAGAAATAGATGCAATGGTTGTTATGAGCATATATATGTCATGATTAACTTGTAAGATAATCGAAATAGGTGAGTAACAATTGGATCATAATAGTTTACTAAGGTGAAATACATTTTTTTCATGAAGTTAATTTTATGCGAAAAAATTAGTACATTTAGCATATTCATAAGGTATATGGCGGAGTTTTTGTATATTCATAAATATTTATAATTTGGAAGTGAGTGTAGAGTGAAAAATTTTTTACTTTTACCATAGAATATGATATGTTTAATATGATATGCATCGGTAAATAGCCATATATTAACTGTATTTTTACTTTTTAAAATAGTTATAAAATATTTTATTATATTCATATAATCTGATAGTTTTATGCAAGGAGTAAGACGAGATGAACCGAATTTTTAAAGTAATCTGGAGTCGTACAAAGGGATGTTATGTCGTTGTAGCTGAAACAGCGAAGAATATGTCGAAACGTTCGACAATGACATCGGTATTTGCCAAGATGTCAGGGCCTGTAATTGCTGCGGCTTTGTGTATGTCCGTGATATCCCCAATGATCGTGCATGGGAGTACTATTGTGCAAGGGGCTGGTGCTCAGGCTAAAAATGGCACTGTAGCAATGGGTGATAATAGCACAGCATTGGCGGATAACAGTGTGGCGCTAGGTACAGGTGCTACTGTTACAAGAGAAAATAGGGCTGGTGTTGGTAATGTGCAAGGCGTTGCCATCGGAAGAAATGCAACCGTTGAAGTAAATAATGGTGTTGCTATCGGTAATTTGACAAAAGTAGCTTCTTTAAATGGCTTTGCCCTTGGTAATACATCCTGGGCTGGATATGATGAGGCCGGTAACTATGTAGGTGCCGATAATGATCAGGCATTTGGTACCAATGCCAGAGCTTGGGGTGGATCCTCCATGGCATTTGGTAATAATGCTAAAGCTGCTGCTGGTGGTGCCGTTGCAATGGGTAACGGATCGCAGGCAAGAGGTAAATGGGCCGTTGCAATCGGTAATAATGCACAAGCTAAGGCTCAAGGGGCTCGTGCTATCGGTGTAAATTCCTATGCAACAGGACTTAATTCTATTGCAATGGGCTGGGAAAGTAATGCCCGTGAGGATTCTTCTTTAGCTATTGGTACAGATTCTGACTCAGTTCAGAAAAATAGTATTGCCATCGGTAATCGTGCAGTTAGCTATGCAGAGGATAGTGTTACTCTTGGTAGAAATACGACGGTAAACAAAAATCATAATCGCTCAGTTGCATTAGGTACTAATTCTGCGACTGCGGATACTCATAGTACACCGAATCAGCTTGTAAATGGTTTGTGGTATAAGAATTTAGCGGGAGGAACGGCAGATTCTACTGTAAGTATTGGTAATGATACGGTAAAACGTACGATTACAAATGTGGCAGCAGGGCGTATGAATTCTTCGTCTACAGATGCTATTAATGGTAGTCAGCTATATGCCGTAGCAAATAGCTTGGGCAATTTAGCCACTACTACTAAAAATATCCTTGGCGGTAATGCGGCGCTCGATTCTGATACCGGTAAATTAACGATGAGCGATATCGGTTTTACAGGTAAAAGCACAATCCATGATGCTATTAGATATAATAAAGACAATATCGATAAAGGATTGTTCTTTTATGGTGATAACTTTGTTCAGAACCAAGTAAAATTAGGTGACACAGTAAGAATAAAAGGTGGCGCTACCGGTGCTTTGGCTGACAACAATATTGGGGTTCAAGCAGACGGAAATGGCACACTAAATGTGAAATTGGCTAAAAAAATAACTGGTTTGGATAGCGTAACAGCAGGAACTGCTACGATTGATAATAAAGGGGTGTCTGTAGGCGGTAAACTCTATGTGTCAACAGGTGGTCTTAATGCCAATAATCAACAGCTTAGAGGTGTTGCAGACGGTAGCGGTAGTCAGGACGCAGTTAACTACGGTCAGTTGCAACGAGCAATTAACGGTACAGCTAAAGAAGCCATTGTAAAAGCAAATGATGATGGTAATATTACGATAAGGGAAAACTCAACGGCGAAAGGTGGTAAAGAATATACTGTCGGCTTAAACTATAAGATTACTGTAGGGAAAGGGGCGGCCTCGCATCCTGTAACCATAGATAGTGGTACAGGAACGGTCACAGGTCTTACCAATACATCATGGAATGTAAATAATCCAGCACCTGTTACAGGGCGTGCTGCTACGGAAGATCAGTTAAAGCGGGTTAATGAGAGAGTTAATTCCAATCAGTATTTTATTAATCAAAATACGCAGAATATCTCAGATAACTCAAGCCGTATTGGTGCCAATGCACGAAATATCACAAAAATACAAGGTGATATTACTACTAATAAGAATGATATTAACACTATCAATAATACTCTTGAAAAAGGGCTCTATTTTAGCAGCGATACAGGTGCTTCGATTAAGAGAAAATTAGGTGATACTCTAGTCATTAAAGGCGGTGCTACAGGGGCATTATCCGATAATAATATTGGTGTTGTATCCGATGGTACCGGTAGATTGACTGTAAAGTTGGCAAAATATTTAACAGGATTAGAGAGCGTTAATGCAGGAAATACTACTATTAGTAAAAATGGTTTGAGTGTAGGTGCTAGAACCTATGTAACACCTGATGGCATCAATGCTAATAATCAAAAGATTACTGGTGTTGCTAATGGTACAGCGCCTAACGATGCGGTTAATTTCAGTCAATTACAAAGTGCTATCGGTGGTACTGCAAAGGCGACTACAGTAAAATCAAAGGATGCAAATGTAACCGTAACAGAAGGTACCAATGTGAATGGTGGTAAGGAATACACTGTTGGATTGGGCAATAAACTTGCGGTAGGTACGGCACATCCTGTAACTGTGGACGGAACCGCAGGAACTGTAACAGGACTTACTAATGCTGCTTGGAATGTAAATAATCCACAAGCCGTAACTGGTCGTGCTGCAACGGAAGATCAGTTAAAAACTGTTAATACGCAAGTCAATACAAATAAGGATAAAATAGCTCAGAACACAACTGACATTGCTCAAAATGCGACTGATATCGGTAAGAATAAACAAGATATAACTAAGAACAAGACTGATATAGCTCAAAATACTACTGATATCGGTAAAAATAAGACTGATATTGCACAAAACAAGCAAAATATTACTCAGAACACACAAGATATTGCGACTAATAAAAATGCTATCTCTACAATCAATACAACTATTGCTAAAGGTCTAAATTTTGATGGAGACAGCGGTGCTGTAATTAACAAACAGTTGGGCGATAAGCTTAGCATCAAGGGCGGTGCAGCGGCTGCGAATTTGACGGACAATAATATCGGTGTCGTATCTGATGGCAGCACATTAAATGTAAAACTAGCTAAAACATTAACCGGTTTGGATAGCGTAACGGCTGGTGGTACAACGATCAATAGTGGTGGGTTAACCGTAGGTGGTAAGACCTATGTATCTCCGAACGGCATCAATGCAAACGACAAGAAAATAACTAATGTTGCTGATGGTGACGTGGCGGCTAACTCCAAAGAGGCAGTTAACGGCGGTCAACTTCATGCGGCTAAAACCGAATTAAATAACAACATTAATGATGCTAAGACTGAATTAAACAAAAATATCGGTGATACCAAAACTGAACTCAATAAAAATATTAATGACGCTAAAACCGAACTGAACGGCAATATAGATAATGCAAAAACCGAGCTAAACAATAATATATCGACAGCGAAGAATGATGTGATTAATACCGGTCTCAAGTTTGATGCGGATACAGGTGGAACTAAGACCAATAAACTGGGTTCCAAGGTAACGGTAAATGGCGATGATAATATTACGACAGAAATCAGTCAAACTGGTGACGATACTAAGATCGGTCTTAAATTAAAGAAAGATCTCAATGTTACTACTGTTACTGCCGCTGATACTGTGAAAGCTGGCACTGTGACTATGGGCAAACAATCAGGTGGTGCCGGTGGTGCAAACGGTAACTTTGTGACAGGGCTCGATAATAAGTCTTGGAATGCGGATAATCCTCAAGCTGTAAGTGGTCGTGCTGCAACAGAAGATCAGTTGAAATCCGTTAATGATAAAGTCAATACAAATGTAACTAATATCAATAAAGGATTAAACTTTAACGGTGATAGCGGTGCTGCGATTAATAAAAAATTAGGCGACACTGTTACCATTAAAGGTGGTGCTACGGCGGATCTTACGGATAATAATATCGGTGTTGTGTCTGATGGCAGCACATTAAATGTGAAACTAGCTAAAACATTAACTGGTTTGGATAGCGTAACGGCTGGTGGAACAACTATTAATAGTAGTGGTTTGACCGTAGGCGGCAAGACCTACGTAACGCCAAACGGTATCAATGCAAATAATCAAAAGATTACCGGTCTAGCAAAAGGCACAGATCCTACTGATGCGGTTAACTTCAGTCAGTTGCAGGATGCTATCGGTGGAACTGCTAAGGCAAGTACTGTGAAAGCTAAAAACAGCAACATCACTGTAGAAGAAGGTACAAATGCAGCCGGCGGTAAGGAATATACTGTCGGATTAGGGGATAAAATCACCTTAGGAACTGCTAATCCTGTATCTGTGGATGGTACTGCAGGCACGGTAACTGGTCTTACTAATACTGCTTGGGATGTAGATAATCCACAAGCCGTAACTGGTCGTGCTGCAACGGAAGATCAGTTGAAATCTGTTAATACGCAAGTTAATACGAACAAGGATAAAATAGCTCAAAACACAACTGACATTGCTCAGAATACGACTGATATTGGTAAGAATAAACAAGATATAACTAAGAACAAGGCTGATATTGCTCAAAATACAACTGACATCGGTAAGAATAAGCAAGATATAGCTAAAGGTCTTAACTTTGATGGAGATAGCGGCGCTGTAATTAATAAACAGTTGGGTGATAAGTTATCTATTAAAGGTGGCGCCGCAGCTGCAAACTTGACGGACAATAATATCGGTGTCGTATCTGACGGCAATACATTGAACGTGAAGTTGGCTAAAACATTAACAGGTTTGGACAGCGTAACAGCTGGAGGCACAACTATTAATGCTAGTGGTTTAACCGTAGGCGGTAAAACCTATGTATCTTCAAACGGTATCAATGCAAACAACCAAAAGATTACCAATGTTGCTAATGGTGATATTGCTGCAAACTCCAAAGATGCGGTTAACGGCGGTCAATTGCATGACGCTAAAACTGAGTTAAATAAAAATATTAGCGATGCTAAGACCGAGTTGAATAAAAACATTGGTGATACCAAAACTGAGCTCAATAAAAACATTGGTGATACCAAAACTGAGCTCAATAAAAAAATTGGTGACACTAAAACTGAACTCAACAATAATATTAATGATGCTAAGACTGAACTTACCAATAAAGGCCTTCGTTTTGACGCGGATAATAACGCTGAAAAAACTAATAAACTAGGCTCTAAGGTAACGGTAAACGGCGACGACAATATTACGACGGAAATCAGTCAAACTGGCGACGATACAAAAATCGGCCTTAAATTGAAGAAAGATCTTAACGTTACCACTGTTACTGCTACAAAAACTGTGAAAGCTGGCACTGTAACCATGGGTAAACAAGCCGATGGTGCAACTCCTGCTAATATGGGTAACTACATAACCGGTCTTGATAATAAGACATGGAGTGTAACTAATCCTACTGCTGTTAGCGGACGTGCTGCAACAGAAGATCAATTGAAGACAGTTACTGAAGCTATCAAAACTCAAGGTGCTAATGCAACGGACTTCAGTCTTGTTGCTAATCCTGCGGCGGGCTCCAATGGTGACTACACTGTAGCTGCTAACGGTGATGTAGCATTGACAGTTCAAGATAAGAACCATCCAGATCAAACAAAAACCGTAACGATTAAGGATGTGGCGTCTAAATCCGAAGTGGATAAAGGTTTGAACTTTGACGGTGATTCCGGTACAACTATCAATAAGAAGCTAGGTGGTACTGTTGCCATTAAAGGCGGAGCTACGGCTGCTGATTTAACGGATAATAATATTGGTGTTGTATCTGATGGTACAGGCACATTAAACGTTAAGTTGGCTAAGACATTGACCGGTTTGGACAGCGTAACAGCTGGTGGCACAATCATCAATAGTGGTGGTTTGACCGTAGGTGGTAAGACTTATGTATCTCCAAATGGCATCAATGCGAATGATCAAAAGATTACCAATGTTGCTAATGGCGATGTGGCGGCTAACTCCAAAGATGCGGTGAACGGCGGTCAATTGTATGACGCTAAAACTGAGTTAAATAAAAACATTAGCGATGCTAAGACCGAGTTGAATAAAAATATCAGTGATACTAAAACTGAACTTACCAACAAAGGCCTTCGTTTTGACGCAGATAATAACGACGAAAAAACGAATAAATTAGGCTCTAAGGTAACGGTAAACGGCGACGATAACATCACCACAGAAATTACACAAACTGGTGACGATACGAAGATTGGTCTTAAATTAAAGAAAAATCTTAATGTTACCACTGTTACGGCAGCGGAAACTGTGAAAGCTGGTACGGTAACTATGGGTAAACAATCTGATGGTGTAACCCCTGCTAATACTGGTAACTATGTGACTGGTCTTGATAATAAGGCTTGGAGTATTGATAACCCTACAATTGCATCTGGCCGTGCAGCAACGGAAGACCAATTGAAAACGGTTAGTGATGAAGTTAAGAAACAAGGTGCTAGTGCAACAGACTTTAGTCTTGTTGCGAATCCTACGGCAGGCTCTAATGGTGACTACACTGTAGATGCCAACGGTGACGTAGCATTGACCGTACAGGATAAGAACCATCCGGATAAAACAAAAACCGTAACGATTAAAGATGTAGCATCTAAATCCGAAGTGGACAAAGGCCTAAACTTTGGAGGCGATTCCGGTACGACTATCAATAAGAAGCTAGGTGGTACTGTTGCCATTAAAGGTGGAGCTGCGGCTACAGATTTAACGGATAATAATATTGGTGTTGTATCTGATGGCACAGGCACATTGAACGTGAAGTTGGCTAAAACATTAACTGGTTTAGATAGCGTAACAGCTGGCGGTACAACCATCAATAGTGGTGGTTTGACCGTAGGTGGTAAGACCTATGTATCTCCAAATGGCATCAATGCGAACGACCAAAAGATTACCAATGTTGCTGATGGTAATATTGCGGCTAATTCCAAAGACGCGGTTAACGGCGGTCAATTACATGAAGCTAAAACTGAGTTAAACAAGAATATCGCTGATACAAAGACTGAATTAAATAAAAACATTGGTGATACTAAAACCGAATTAAACAAAAATATCGCTGACACTAAAACTGAACTCAACAATAATATTAATGACGCTAAGACTGAAGTGACCAATAAAGGTCTTCGTTTTGACGCAGATAATAATGATGCAAAAACGAATAAATTAGGCTCCAAGGTAACGGTAAACGGCGACGATAATATTACGACGGAAATCACGCAAACCGGTGACGACACTAAGATTGGTCTAAAATTGAAGAAAGATCTTAACGTTACATCTGTTACTGCTACAGAAACTGTGAAAGCCGGTACTGTAACCATGGGTAAACAATCCGATGGTGCAACCCCTGCTAATACAGGTAACTACGTGACAGGGCTTGATAATAAGACTTGGGACGCAGGTAAAGTCGTATCCGGTCGTGCTGCAACAGAGGATCAATTGAAACAAGCTTTGGCGGGTCAAACTGATACAGGTCTCAAATTCAATGCCAATGTAGGCGGTGTACAAACCAATAAATTAGGCTCTACTATCACTGTTCAAGGTGAAGGCAAAGCTGCTGATACCGACTATAGTGGTGACAATATTAAGACTTTCATCAAACAAGATGCAGCAACAGGTAACACAACTATCGATGTGAAGATGAACAAAAATCTTAAGGCTGAATCCGTGAAAGTCGGTAAAGACGGTAAGGAGGGCGTATCTCTTACAGGTCCAGATACGGCGAATGGCACTGATGGTAAGGTAGCTGTTACAGATAAAAACGGCAAGGATGCGGTGTCCATGTCCGGTAAAGACGGTATAGGTCACATCGGTTTAACTGGTAAAGATGGTCGCAGTGCGGATATTATCGCTGATAAAGGTGCTGCTGATGTTAATGGAAATGAAATCACGCGCATTAAATATCAAGATGAAAATGGCACAACCCATGAAGTAGCAACCAAAGACGATGGTATGAAATACGGTGGTGACTCCGGTACTACCATCAAGAAGAAACTTAATGAACAATTGGACATTAAGGGTGGTGTCACCAATGAATCTGAGTTGACCGAAAACAATATCGGTGTTATTAGCAAAAATAATATCCTTAATGTTCGTTTGGCAAAAAATCTTAAAGGTCTAGATTCCATAACTTTCAACAATGGTACTAATGGTGCAAACGGTAAAACCGTTGTAAATGGTGAAGGTATGACCGTTCAAGATAAGGATGGCAATCCGTTGACTGCTGTTACAAAGGACGGCGTGAAGATTACCAACGGTCCATCCATGACGAAGGACGGTATCGATGCGTCCAACAAGAAGATTACGAATGTAGCTGATGGTACTGATTCTAAGGATGCGGTTAATAAATCCCAATTGGATAAAGCCGCAGCAGCTGCTACTACAACAGTAACGGCAGGTAATAATGTCCAAGTAGATAAGACCACTAATGCGGACGGTTCTACAAATTACAAAGTGGGCCTCAAAGACCAAGTAACAATGGGGACTGATCCTACGAAACAAATTGCAATGGATGGTACAACAGGTACAATCAAAGCAGGGGATAAAGTTACCATCGACGGCAACAAAGGCATCATTAAAGCTGGTGATAAAGTTGAAATCGATGGCGATAAGGGTACAATCAAGGCCGGCACTGTAGCGATTGACGGTACAAACGGTACCATCAAGGCCGGAGATAAGGTAACTATCGACGGTAAAGATGGTAAGATTGATGCCGGTAAAGTAACTGTTGATGGCAAGGACGGTCATGTGACAGGTTTGGAAAACAAAGATTGGGATCCTAACAACATCACAAGTGGTCGTGCTGCTACAGAAGATCAATTGCAGAAGTCCCATAAAACCTTGGATAATAAGATTAATAACTTAGGTGATGACATTACGAAGAAAGGTATGGATTTTGCCGGTAATACAGGCGATTTCCACCGTGATTTAGGTCAAAAGGTTACTATCAAAGGTGAAGGTCAAGGGGCTGATAGCGATTATTCTGGCGAAAATATCAAAACAGTAGCCGAAAATGGTAATGTTACTATTAAAATGGCTAAGAATCTTAAGGCCGACAGCGTTACTACCAAAACGGTTACTGCTGATACGGTTAATACTGATAAGGTGAAAGTCGGCAAAAACGGTCAAGATGGCGTTTCCATTACAGGTCCAGACGCTGCGAATAGTACAGACGGCAAAGTAGCTATTACAGGTAAAGACGGTAAAGATGCTGTATCTATGTCCGGCAAAGATGGCGTTGGTCATATCGGTTTAACTGGCAAAGATGGTCGCAATGCAGATATGATTGCTGATAAGGGTGATTCTGATCTAGAAGGTAATGCTATTACTCGTATTAAGTACCAAGATGAACAGGGTAAGACACATCAAGTGGCAACTAAAGACGATGGTATGAAATACGGTGGTGATTCCGGTAATGTGATTAACAAAAAGCTTAACGAACAGGTAAACGTAATCGGTGGTATTACTGATGCTAGCAAGTTGACTACAGAAGATAATTTAGGTGTTGTATCCGATGGTACTGGCAATCTCAAGGTTCGTATGGCGAAAGATTTGAAAGGTCTTACGTCAGTAACGACTAAGGATGCCGCAGGTAACTCTACGGTTGTGAACGGCAGTGGCATAACCATTACTCCTGCCAGCGGTAACATTGTAAGCCTTACTAAAGATGGATTGAATAACGGTGGTAAAACAATTAGCAATGTAGGTCCTGGTGTAAACGGCACGGATGCGGTTAACGTAAATCAATTGAAAGGAGTTACAGAGGGCATGGCCAATGCTATTAATTCCGTGGCGGGCGAAACGCAACGTGTAGGTGCTCATGCGGCGGCTATGTCTGCGTTGAAACCGATTCAATATGATCCGTTAGAACCAACTCAAGTGATGGCTGGTATTGGTAATTACAGAGGCGAAACTGCAGCAGCTTTAGGTGTTGCTCACTACACATCGGAAGACACTATGTTCCATGCAGGCGTATCTGTTGGTAGCCACCATAATATGGTGAATGCTGGTGTAACTCGTAAATTCGGTTCTTCTGATGAGAAGAAGGCTATTCCTGAACGCTACAAGGGCGGTCCTATCAGTTCTATGTACGTAATGCAGGATGAAATGACTGCTTTGAAAGCTGAAAATGCACGCATGAAAGTGCAGGATGAAAAATTAACTGCAGACTATGCGGCATTAAAAGAAGATAACCTTCGTCTACAGAAAGATAACGAAGAAACTAAGCGACAATTGGCTCTTATTATGAGTCGTTTAGGCATGTAATTCATATCTATTTCATCTTGTGTTCATGTGATAAAAAGCGAGCTGATGTACCAGAAAATACCCATGAAAATTAGATGATTTTAACCCTATATGGTATATAAAATGAAAGAACGAAAGTCTACTGTGAAAGGACTTTCGTTCTTTTTTTGTGTTTGACTTCACAAACTTTTCATAATAGTGTATAATACAGAACATATAATTTTAATCGAAAATTATAAATGTGATTAATTTACTATAAAATCATTAGCTTTAGATTATAAGTGTTGTTTGGCCCATTGTTGTAAGGGTTTTTATGATTGAAAATATATTTAAATGAGTAAGAAAATCAATTTTTAAAAGAAGTTTAAAGTTCTGAAAATAAATGAGCGAAATATGAAAAAAATATATTTACATTCATAAACTAATCTGATATTTTATATGTATAGTAATTAAATTTTTGATGAAAATTTTATTATTTTTAGTGTTTTAGTGTTGGTTTTAGAATCCCTTATAAAACTGTGTGAAAGGTAGGTACTACTAAATGAATCGTATTTATAGGGTAATTTGGAGTCAGGTACGAGGCGCATATGTCGTTGTATCTGAAATTGCAAAAAGCCATACTCGTGGCTCCAAAAGCTTTGTTAGTAATTCCGCAAAAGCTTCGGTAAAAGTTGGCTTGGCGGCTATGGTTTTGACCTGTGGTAGCGGGTTGATTTCGGGTGTTGATGCCGCACCTAACAGAGGTCTTTCTTTGGCTCCTGGTGAAGGGCCGAATGATGGTGGGTTTACTTATTTATACCCTAGTCAAAATGCACCTTACATTCAAATGTATGATTACAAAACGCCGGGGAATCCAGGACAAGGTTATTTATATACCAATAATAAGGTGTTTGGCATCCAAATCGGTAACAATGCGAATGCCCGTTCTAATGATGGCTCCGTATCCGGTATTGCTATCGGTGACTATTCCCAATCTCGTGCGTTGGGTATCGGTTTAGGCCATTATGCTCAATCTGAACAAATCGGTGCTATTGCTGTTGGCTCTGCTGCTAAAGCAAAAGGTTTTAACTCCTTGGCTATGATGCGTCAAGCCTATGCTGGTGAACAATATGCGGCAGCTATCGGTACAGCTGCATCTGCACAAGGTAAAGCTAGCTTGGCTATGGGTCACTCTGCATTAGCAACAGGTGAACAATCTATTGCTATCGGGTCTGCAAATCCAACACCAATGAAGGATGATAAAGGCACACCGTATACAGCATATGACGGAAGTACTAATACCCAAGCTAACGCTGCTCGTTCTATTGCTATCGGTCAAGGTGCTAAATCAAATACTATAGATAGTGTTGCTATGGGTACAGGTGCTAATGTAGCAGCAGGCTCAAATTCTGCAGGCGACGCTTATGCAAGAGGCGTGGCCATTGGTAATCGTGCTACATCTCAAGGTATTCAAGGTGTAGCTATAGGTAACGGTGCAGCACATTATCGTGATAATGCGGTTGCTCTTGGTAACAATGCGCAAACTCGTGCGAAAGACGGCATCGCTATTGGTAACAATGCTGAATCCGGTATTCAAAATGATCCTCAATACAAAGTAAATAATTCCGTTGCTGTAGGTAACTCCGCGCGTGCTCATGGTGGTTCCGGTGTGGCATTGGGTAATGATACTTATGCATTAGGCGGTTCCTCTGTAGCAGCAGGTAATGCGGCATGGGCATTAGGTGAACGTTCTACAGCTATCGGTAACAATGCTCATTCTGAAGGTTACGGCTCTATTGCTATGGGTCGTGAAGCTAGTGCTTTGAGTACTCAAGATGGGGACAAGAAAAATGTTGTGGCTATCGGTGATGATTCACAAGCAACTGGTTCTCGTTCTATCGCATTGGGCGTAAGCGCTCAAGCTGGTACATTAGAACGTGTACGTGATCGTAGTGTTTATAAAGATAATCCTGAATTAATCACTAAACTTAAAGCTCAAAAAGAAGTAACTGATGCTGTAGCAATCGGTAGCGAAGCAAGCGTACAAGAAAACGAAGGCTTAGCTCTCGGTAGCAAAGCAACAGTAAATAACGTTCGTGGCGTTGCGTTAGGTGCTAATTCTGTAACAGCTGCTCCGGTAAGCACTGCTAGTGAAACTATTAACGGCTTGAAATATAACTATGCCGGTGGCACTGCTGATTCCACAGTTAGCGTTGGTAACAATTCTACAAAACGTACAATCACTAACGTAGCTGCTGGTCGTGTGAATGCACAATCTACAGATGCTATTAATGGTAGCCAATTATATGGCGTTGCTAATGCAGTAGGTAATGTAGCTAAAAGCACTAAGAATATCTTAGGCGGCAATGCTCAGGTTGACCAAAACGGTACTATCACCATGACTAATATTGGTGATACAGGTAAAAACACTGTTCATGAAGCTATTAAATCCGCAAACTCTGGCTGGGAACTTCAAGTTAATGGCCAAAAGGTTAAAGACGTAAAAGCTCCTAATCGTACAGTGAACTTTAAAGCTGGTAATAATATTAAATTAGAAGGCGCCGGAGATAATGTTACGGTTGCAACAGTTGATGATGCAAACTTCAACTCCGTTACAACTGGTAAAGTTTCTATGAGCAGAACCGGTATCAATGCTGGTGGGTATCAAATTACCAATGTACAATCCGGTGGTGATACATTAACAAATGCTGCTAATATCGGTGATATCTCTCGTATTGCGGCTAAATACGATAAATACTTACAACGTGGTGCTGCTACGTATGAAGCAAACGGTAACGGCAAAATTAACATGACCGGTACAAATGGTTTGACTGCTGAAGTAACAGGTTTGAAAAATACTTATGTTACATCCGGTACAGTATCCAATGACGGTAAGAGATTGACATTGACACGTAATGATAATCAAACATTTGATGTTGATATCTCTAAAATCTCTAACGGTCTTTCCAAAACTGACTACCGCTTGATTGCAAACCCTGCAGCAGGCAGCAACGGCGAATATAAAGTAGCTGCTGATGGTAGCATGACATTGACTGTTGCGGATGCTGATGGTTCCAACCCTAAACAAGTTAAGTTGACGAACCTTGCTTCTAAAGAGCAACAAGATATCAATACTACTAATATCACAAATAACACTAACAAGATCGCTAAAGGCTTAAGCTTCCAAGGCGATAACAATGTTAAAATCAATAAACAACTTGGCGATACTTTAGGTATTACTGGTGGCGCCACAGGTGCTTTATCTGACAACAACATCGGTGTTGTAGCTAAAGACGGCAACCTTAATGTTAAGTTGGCAAAAGACCTAACAGGTTTGAACAGCGTAACTGCAGGTTCTGTTCGTGTAGGTAAACATAGCGACAATAAAAACTATGTAACTGGTTTGGACAATAAAGAATGGAATGTTCAAAACCCTACAATCACATCTGGTCGTGCAGCAACTGAAGATCAGTTGAAAAAAGTGTCTGATGAAATCAAGACTACTAATGCAGCTAAAACAGATTACCGTTTGATCAACAATACAAATTCTGCAGATGGCTCTTACTCTGTAGAAAACAACAAAGTTGATTTAAAAGTTAAAGATGAAGCTCATCCTAACAGCCCTGCTAATACGGTAACAATCAACAATATCGCATCCAAAACTGAATTGGATAAATTGACAGAACGTGCTGTTAAATATGATCTTAATGGTGCAACTGTTAATAAAAACAAGGTTACTTTGGAAGGCCAAGGCGGCACAACAATTACTAACTTGAAAGCTGGCGAAGTATCCTCTACTTCTACAGATGCTGTAAATGGCAGCCAATTGCATGATGTGAAAATCGAAGCAGGCAAACATTCAAAAGTAACTGTTTCCGATAATAACCTCAAATTGACAACGACTCCTGCTACAAGCACTGAAGGCGCTAAATATGATCTTCGTTTGAACAACAAAGTGACATTGGGTAGCGGTAACAATCAAGTAGTTCTTGATGGTACTGCAGGCAGAGTGACTGCTGGCGCTGTTGTAATGGGCGCTCAAACTGTTCAAAATACGAAAAATGCAAGTGAAACTGGTAATTATGTAACTAACTTGAGCAATAAGAACTGGGATTCCACATCTATCGTATCCGGTCGTGCAGCGACTGAAGATCAGTTGAAAAAAGTTAGTGAACAAATTACTCAACAAGGTAGCAGTGCAACTGACTATCGTCTTGTAAGAAACTCCAGCGCTGACGGTTCCTACAAGGTAAACGACAATGGTGAAGTATCCTTGACCGTAGAGGATAAAAACCATGCAGGCGTTAAAGAGCAAGTTACAATCAATAACATTGCATCCAAATCTTCCGTAGATAAATTGACAGATCGTGCTGTTAAATATGACATCAATAACGGTGTTGTTGATAAAACTAAGGTAACATTAGAAGGTGCGAACGGTACTACTATTACAAATGTAAAAGATGGTGCTGTAACAGCTACATCCACAGATGCTATCAACGGTAGCCAATTGTTCAAGACTAAAGAAGAATTGATCAATAAAGGCATGAAATTCGGTGGTGACTCCGGTAACGTAATCAATAAAAAACTTGGTGAACAAGTAAACGTTAAAGGTGGTATCACAGAAGCATCCAAATTAACTGCTGAAGATAACATCGGTGTTGTATCTGATGGCTCTAATGACTTGAAAGTTCGTTTGGCTAAAGACCTTAAAGGTTTGAACAGTGTAACTGTAGGCGATACAAAAGTTACTTCCAACGGTGTAACTATCAGCAACGGTGCTACAAACAATGCATCCGTATCCCTTACTAAAACTGGCTTGGATAATGGTGGTAACAAGATTACTAACGTTGCTCGCGGTACAATCGACAGCGATGCAGTAAACTTGGCACAATTAAAAGAAGTATCCAACAGTGCATCTGCAGCAAATACAAAGGTAGCTGAAGGTAAAAACATTAAAGTTGATGAAAGCATCGACAATGTAACTAAAGCTAAAACGTATACTGTAGGCTTGAAAGATGAAGTAACATTAGGCTCTGGTAATACAGCTATCAATATTAACGGTACAACAGGTATTGTAAAAGCTGGCGACGGTGCTAATGCTGTAACTATCAACGGCACAAATGGTACTATCAACTCCGGTAAAGTGACTATCAATGGTACTACAGGTACTGTTAACGAATTGACTAACAGAACTTGGAACCCTAAAGCTATTACTAATGGTCAAGCTGCTACAGAAGATCAATTGAAAGTTGTAGACAATAAAATTGATACTACAAAAACTGAAATCGTAGAAAAAGGCTTGAACTTCCAAGGTGATGCAGGTACTGCAATTCATAAAGACCTTGGTCAAACTTTGAAAATCTCTGGCGGTCAAGCTGACGCATCTAAACTTTCAGAAAATAATATCGGCGTAGTTAATAACAACGGCGTATTGAATGTTAAACTTGCTAAAGATTTGACAGGCTTGAATAGCGTAACAACTGGTGCTACAACTATTAACAACAATGGTTTGACAATCGGTGGCAACACATTTGTTACAAGTAATGGCTTTAATGCTAACGATACTCAAATCACAAATGTGAAAGCTGGTACAGAGGATAACCATGCAGTTAACCTTAAACAGTTGAAAGAAGTATCCAACAACGCAGCGGCAGCTAAAACTGTTGTAAAAGCAGGCAAAAACATCAATGTAACTGACTCTGAAGATCCACTTACTAAAGCTAAGACTTATACAGTTGGTTTACAAGACACAGTAACATTGGGTTCCGGCAATACAGCTGTTAACATCGACGGTACAAAAGGTATTGTGAAAGCTGGCGAAGGCAATAATGCTGTAACTATCAACGGTACAAACAGCACAATTACTGCTGGAAACGTAGCGATTGACGGTGTAACAGGCAATATCAATTCCGGTAAAGTCCTTGTTAACGGTGCTAAAGGTACTGTAAACAACTTAACAAATATCACTTGGGATGCTAATAACATCACAAGCGGCCAAGCTGCAACAGAAGACCAATTGAAAGTTGTTGATAAGAAAATCACTGACAACGGTAGCAACTTGACTAAGAAGGGCTTGAACTTCAAAGGCGATGACACTACAAGTATTCATAAAGATCTTGGCGAAACATTGGATATCAACGGTGGCATTTCTGATGCATCTAAATTATCCAACAATAATATCGGTGTGGTATCTGAAAACGGCAAGTTGAACGTTAAACTCGCTAAAGAGTTGACTGGCTTAACAAGCGTAACAACTGGTGTTACAACAATTAATAACGAAGGTTTAACAATTGGTGGTAATAAATTCGTTACAGCTAACGGTTTTGATGCTAATAACACACAAATCAAAAACGTAAAAGCTGGTACTGATGGCAATGATGCAGTTAACTTGAATCAATTGAATGAAGTTAAAAATGCATCTAACACTACAGTTGAAGGTAGCGAAAACATCAATGTTAACTCCACAGTAGATCCTAATACACAAGCTAAAACTTACAAAGTAGCATTGAAAGATAATGTAACTTTAGGTTCTGGCAATAATGCAATCAACATCAACGGTACTACAGGTATCATAAAAGCTGGTGACGGTGCTAATGCTGTAACTATCAATGGTACAAACGGCACTATCAACTCCGGTAAAGTGACTGTCAACGGTACTGCTGGTACTGTAAATAACTTGACAAACATCACTTGGGATGGCAAAAACTTCACAAGTGGTCAAGCTGCAACAGAAGACCAATTGAAAATTGTTGATAAGAAAATCACTGACAACGGCAATGACTTGACTAAGAAAGGCTTGAACTTCCAAGCTGATTCTGGCGAATTAATCCATAAAGATCTTGGTCAAACATTGGATGTTGTAGGTGGCATTACTGAGAAATCTAAATTGTCTGACAACAACATCGGTGTTGTATCCGAAAACGGTAAGTTGAATGTTAAACTTGCAAAAGACTTAACAGGCTTGAACAGCGTAACAACTGGTCAAACAACTATCAACAACGATGGCTTGACAATCAACAACAAACAATTCGTTACAGATAATGGCTTCAACGCTAACAATACGCAAATCAAAAACGTAACAGCTGGCGTAGAAGACAACGATGCTGTAAATGTTAAACAATTGAACGATGTAAAAGCTGCATCTAATACAAAAGTAGAAGGTAGCAAAAACATCAATGTTGATGAAACTGTAGATAATGTAACAAAAGCTAAAACCTATACAGTGGCATTGAAAGACACTGTAACATTAGGTTCCGGTAATAATGCAGTCAACATCGACGGTACAAAAGGTATCGTAAAAGCTGGTGACGGCGCTAACGCAGTAACTATCAATGGCGTAACAGGTAACATCAATGCAGGTAAAGTTCTAGTTAACGGTGCAAACGGTACTGTAAACAACTTGACAAATAGAACTTGGGATCCTGCAAACATCACAAATGGTCAAGCTGCAACAGAAGACCAATTGAAATCTGTAGATCAAAAAGTTACAGACAACGGTAAGAAAGGCTTGAACTTCCAAGCTGACTCTGGCGAAGTAATCCATAAAGACCTTGGTCAAACATTGGATGTTGTAGGCGGCATTTCTGATAAAGCTAAATTGTCTGACGGCAATATCGGTGTTGTATCCGAAAACGGTAAGTTGAATGTTAAACTTGCAAAAGACTTAACAGGCTTGAACAGCGTAACAACTGGTCAAACAACTATCAACAACGATGGCTTGACAATCAACAACAAACAATTCGTTACAGATAATGGCTTCAACGCTAACAATACGCAAATCAAAAACGTAACAGCTGGCGTAGAAGACAACGATGCTGTAAATGTTAAACAATTGAACGATGTAAAAGCTGCATCTAATACAAAAGTAGAAGGTAGCAAAAACATCAATGTTGATGAAACTGTAGATAATGTAACAAAAGCTAAAACCTATACAGTGGCATTGAAAGACACTGTAACATTAGGTTCCGGTAATAATGCAGTCAACATCGACGGTACAAAAGGTATCGTAAAAGCTGGTGACGGCGCTAACGCAGTAACTATCAACGGCGTAAACAGCACAATCAATGCTGGCAAAGTTGCAATCGATGGTGTAACAGGTAACATCAATGCTGGTAAAGTTCTTGTTAACGGTGCAAACGGTACTGTAAACAACTTGACTAACAAAACTTGGACTCCAGGAAATATTGTTTCTGGTCAAGCTGCAACAGAAGATCAATTGAAAGTTGTAGATAGCAAAATCGATAAGAACACTGAAGACTTGACTAAGAAGGGCTTGAACTTCCAAGCTGATTCTGGCGAAGTAATCCATAAAGATCTTGGTCAAACATTGGATGTTGTAGGTGGCATTACTGATAAAGCTAAATTGTCTGACAACAATATCGGTGTTGTATCCGAAAACGGTAAGTTGAATGTTAAACTTGCAAAAGATTTAACAGGCTTGAATAGCGTAACAACTGGTCAAACAACTATTAATAATAATGGTTTGACAATTGGTGGTAATACATTTGTTACAAACAACGGCTTCAATGCAAACAATACACAAATCAAAAATGTTAAAGCTGGTACAGAAGATAGCGATGCTGTTAACCTTAAACAATTGAACGAAGTAAAAGCTGCGTCCGATACTAAGGTAAAAGGTAGCAAGAACATTCATGTTGAAGAAGAAATCAACGATCTTACAAAAGCCAAAACATACACTGTAAACTTGAAAGATACAGTGACATTGGGCTCTGGCAATACATCAGTTCATTTCGATGGTACAACAGGTATCATTAGAGCTGGCGAAGGTGCTAATGCTGTAAATATCAATGGTACAAACGGTACAATCAACTCCGGTAAGGTAACTATCAACGGTGGTTCTGGTACTGTTAACGATTTGACTAACAGAACTTGGGATCCTAATAAGATCACTAATGGTCAAGCTGCAACAGAAGATCAATTGAAAGTTGTAGATAACAAAATTGATAAGAACACTCAAGACTTGACTAAGAAAGGCTTGAACTTCAAAGGCGACTTCGGTGAAGTTATCCATAAAGACCTTGGTCAAACATTGGAACTTAAAGGTGGCGAAGCTGATGCTTCTAAACTTTCAAATGGTAACATTGGCGTAGTTAATGAAAACGGTAACTTGAACGTTAAACTTGCTAAGAACCTTAAAGGTCTTGACTCTGTAACAGTTGGTTCCGATCCAAACAAACAAGTTGTTCTTGACGATAAGGGCGTATCTGTAGGCGGTAAAACATACATTTCTAACGAAGGCTTAAATGCAAATAATCAAAAGATTACTAACGTGGCAGCTGGTGTAAATGATACAGATGCAGTTAATGTTCAACAGTTGAAGAGCAGCATGGCGGCAGCAACTACAACAGTGAAAGCTGGCGATAGCGGCAATACAACTGTAGAAACTACAGTTAATGCAGATAAGTCTAAAACATACACTGTAGATATCAAAAAAGACTTGAACTTACGCAGTGTAACTACAACTACAGACGATCAACAACACTCTACTTTAACAAACGGTAGAGGTGTTACAAGTACTGATACATTTGGTAATAAGACTACTCTTACTGCAGATAATGTGAAAGTATCTGATAGTCAAAATAATACAACTCAAACAACAGCTAAAGGTGTACTTGTAGATAATCCAACTCAGTCCACTGAGTTGACTGTTAACGGTGTTGTAACTACTGACAAAAAGACTAAGAGAACAAGCACAACTGCAGATGGTGTGGTTGTTACATCCGGCATGGGTAGTACTAAAGTAACTACTACTGTTAGCAGCAACGGTGTTGCAATTACTACTCCTCCAGCAGGTCAAGGTTCCCCTAAAGATGGTACTGGTGCAGTAACATTGACTAAGGATGGCTTGAACAATGGTGGTAATAAAGTTGTTAACATGGCAAGTGGTTATGGCGAAGGCGAAGATATCAACAATATCGCTAATAATAGCAGCAGCTTAACAAACGGTGCTAACATCGGCGACTTGAAAAAAGGTATCGATGGCCTTAAGAAAGCGGGCTTAGACTTTGCAGGTGATAAAGGTGCATTCCATCGTGACCTAGGTGAAAAAGTAACCGTTAAAGGTGGCATCACTGATGAAAGCAAACTTTCCACTGCAAACAATATCGGTGTTATTTCCGATAACAACGGCAGCTTGAATGTTCGTTTGGCAAAAGATATTACTGGTATCAACTCCATTACAACTATGGATAACTCCGGTCATACAACTGTGACAAACGGTAACGGTATCACAATTAAAAATAATGCGGGTGGCAGCGTATCCTTAACAAGCTCCGGTTTGAACAACGGCGGTAATAAGATTACTAACGTGGCTCCAGGTGAAATTAGCTCCACTTCTACTGATGCTGTTAATGGTTCCCAACTTAATCGTGTTGCAAACAGCATGAATAATGTTGTAAAAGAAGTTCGTCAAGTTGGTGCTTTATCCTCCGCGTTGTCTGCATTGAAACCTATGGCTTATGATCCTTACGAACCTACTCAAATCATGGCAGGTTATGGTAACTACCGTGGTGACTCCGCATTGGCATTAGGCGTGGCTCATTACAAAAATGAATCCATGATGTTACATGCTGGCGTAGCTTGGGCGGGTAGCAATAGCCATATGATGGCAAATGCTGGTGTAACTTGGAAAGTAGGTAACAGAGACGGTGAAGCAGAAACTGCAGATCGTTACCGTAAAGGACCTATCAGTTCCACATATGCAATGCAACGTGAACTTGCTGCAATGAAAGCTGAAAATCAAGGATTAAAAGGTGAAGTAGCTGATTTGAAAGCTGAAAATGAACAAATGAAAGCTAATATTGCTGCAATGATGGCAAGACTAGGTTTATAATACGTTCATACTGAACATTACGGGTTGAGGATTCCCCTTTAGGGGATCCTCCCACCCGATTTAATTCGTTGATAGAAAAGAGGAATATATAATGAAAAAATCCACTTTGCTTGCTTTCACAGCGGCAGTATTATTCGGCAGTGGCGTATTCCATGTTAATGCGGCATCTGCTACATTTGATGATCCATTGCTTTTACCAAATCCAGCTAAAGCGCCTACAACAGGTTCTGTTGTATTGGTTCCTGTGGCTAGCCCTCAGGCGGTGCAAAGTATCCATGAATTTGTGAAAGCATGGGAAAATGCGGAAAAACACATTGCTTTAGCTGAAAGCAAAAAGAATAATCATCAAGCGTTAACTAAAGAAGAAGCTAAATGGTTACATTCTAAAGATAAGCATAACTATGCTGATTATTTCCGTAAACATTCTTTAGGTTATGTACATGGCCAAGAAACTGCATTGAACTGGAATGGTGAAAACCGTAATAAAAACGAGTATAGCTATTACACATTCCCTAAATATGATAAGGACCAAGGTTATACAAATAGCTATGGTTACAATGTATTGCGCAGCATGGTTGATCGCATGAATGAATTGCTTCAAAAACAAAAGGCCGTTGGCGGTCCTTTGACTGATGAAGAAGCACAAGCATTGGAAGATGCTATGCTTGATATTATGGCTCAAGATCAAGAACATGTATCTAATGAAGAATTGCGTTATTACATGAATGAAGCAGTTTGGTTTGCTACAAAACAAACTGTAAAAAATATGTCTGCAGAAGAACCTTCTGTTGGAGACATGCACGAAATTAACCTTCGTGAAGCGATTCAGACAGATAACTAATCATCTAATACATATATAATCACATTATATGTATAGCTTTTGTTATAAGGAATGTGCAGTTGCAATAACCTTATATATAAAAGTTTTTATATACAGTGTTGAGACACAAATAAGGGATTCTATTAACACACTGTCATATAGACAAGAAGTCGCAACAGAATGCAATAGATGTATTCTTGTTGCGGCTTCTTTTTATTTTAAATTTTCCCTATATGACATGTCTAAAAAGTAATATAACTCAAGTTTTAAATCTGTAAAATTAGGCCGTGAAATTGTGCAAAAATAATGATAAAATTTTCCTGAAATTTGTCGTAAAATTTGTCCAAATTTTGTTGACATCAGTATATGGAAATGTTATTATATTCAAGTACCCCATATGAAGGGGCACAGATCTTTGAAAACTGAACAATGATAGGTAATCAATCATAATGATTGAACATATGCCAGAGTGCGGGTTTTGACACAGTCAAAACCAACCATAATTCAAAGCTACTTAATGGTAGCGACAACAAAACAAATGAGCTATTCAAATAGCTTCAAGATATCTTGGAGAGTTTGATCCTGG
>ERZ773046.573-NODE-573-length-23109-cov-9.089572_pt1 | contig 23109 bp, 16 predicted proteins | sample MGYA00580634_ERZ773046 | MGnify/ENA primary metagenome ERZ773046 (study PRJEB29015, sample SAMEA2738127) | human oral metagenome | biome: human oral; feature: human-associated habitat; material: saliva | place: China | collected 2159 ... | reverse complement strand
ACGGCAGCCGTCTTGCATATGTCCCTTCTGTTTTCTCCTTGGCAACAGATCCCAATAGATAATGTTCGATCCTACTTGCATCACAGCGTTTATCTCTTTCTCATCAGGACGACCAAGAAGCGCATGGCACAGCAATTATTCTTTCCTTACATTAGCTGCAAGACTATGACTTGTGTAACCTGGATAATGATTTTGCGCCCATTGGTTCAGCATCGCCTTTCTATTAGGACCAATATACATCTGCGCTTGTTGTGGAGAGCAAATAAAAGTTTCATTGACTACTTTGGGACCATTCAATTGAACAGTTCCCTTTATTGTTACTATCATACGAATTTTCTTTTTTGATATTTTTTTTGGCAACTGCGAGAAGTATGTTCTTGAATATAAGTTTCGTCATTATCATCCTCTTCTGCGTCCTCCCACCTGCATTTTGAAGATGAAGAATACGTCTTTTTCTTCCTGCCAAAAAATAGATTGAGTACAAACAAGGCTGCAAGTGGATAAAATAATCGTTTATCGTGGATTAAATATCCTTGATAAGCGATAAATGTAACAATAGTCAGGATAACGAATAATAAATTTTTCATTGTTAATCGATTTAATTATGATATAAAACTACAAGATGCCATGATATTTTTAATTTCCGATTGGGGGATATTCATATTTTGGGCAATTTCGTTTACAAAAGTAAGTTCTTCTTCCATAATTTTGTTATCAGCATTCATTACAGCAACAACACTTGCAAGAATGTTTAAGGCTATTTCCTTATCTTTTTTCAGCAATTTGTAATCAATATCAAATACTTTTCCATCGGCAAGAGTATTTCTCAAATTAGATTGTTCCGTTTCTGAAAGAAAACTTTCTTCTATCACTTGATTTATAAAGTCTATTTCTTCCTGTACAACTACTTTATCAATTAATGCCATATTGCAGAGCAGCTTAATGCGTTCGTTTTCTATTCTAGACTCTTCTTCGGAAGAAATCAATTCTGCAAGAAATATCTTTTTCGCAACTCTTGCGACACCATACGTGGTAACGACATCAATGGAATTGCCTATAATACCACTTACGATTGGAATAGCCTTACTTAGTCCTTTTGTACCCAATAGTCGTGGAGCTAACGTTTCTGCAAGCTTGGTTACAAACTTACTACAGCCTTCTTCTATAAAATTTTTTTTAATCATGCCCACAGCTTGTTTACCGAGAAGGCATACTTGGCATAAGTTCTTAACATTAGGCTCATATACATCTCTTCCACCTAAATGTGCCAATGCAATAACAATACGTAATTGCAAGAAAAAAACAGCAGGAAGGTTTAATACAAGTGTCTTAAATCCGCCAGCAGAAGTAAAAAGTCCCACACAAGACAGTTTTGCTAATTCTTTTTTTATCAGCTTATTGCAAGCTTCCTGTATACTACCACTTTTTTGCCAATAATCCTCTGCTAATTCTATCGCATTGACCAGTCCCATAGGTTGTTCAGGTTTCAGGCATTGGTCGTAAGCCCAATTTAGCGACCAAGCGATACCAGCAATGCCTTTTTCAGACTTTAATAAATTCAAATCTTGTAAGCTGGAAGATTTCGTTATAGAGTTCACTAAGGTTTTGAATTTCATATACTCATATTTCAGTTTTATAATGTCTAACCTGTCCGCTCAGCTTAAAAGTTATATTGTTTAGATATAAGAAGCGTGGAACTGAATGCCACCTCTTAAATGGAGCTCCTGAGAAAAACCTAAGATACAAATTTTGTAGCAGTCCCACGCCATACGTGAGAACTACTATGCTATCTTTTGTATCTTATAGAAATATCTCAGGTTTCTATTTACAAGATAAGCATAACGTTTCTTTTTTCCACAATATCTTATGCTTCCGAATAAACACGCTACAAAAATATTAAATTTATTTTAATCAGTAGCTTAAAAGGTAGATTTCATTCCATTTAGTACTATAAGAAAATCTCTCTTCACTCGAATGGAAGAGGGGAATTTTTACTTTTTCTACCCCAATTCGGGATAAGCAGTTCTTCTTTTTCCTCAAAAAAGTTTCAATAAAAGCCTAAAAAGAGGATTGTTTTTTGTATATTTACTGTTGAAAATCAATCATATAACAAAATAACAATCCTCATGAAACTTGTCAACAAAGTTACGGAAATATATTGTATTGCAGATGATTTTTGCAAAGAATATCATTTAGAATTGAACAAAACCTCTCTTTCTCTCTCAACCCCCCTCTACCGATAGTTCAAAACATCGCAAGAGAAAAGGGCGGATGAGTGATGCTGAAATGATCATAATTCTTATTTTGTTCCACAGCAATACATTTCGGAATTTCAAATATTTCTATCTCTTTTATGTTTGCCGAGAACTAAAAAAAGATCTACAGGCACCCAACTTCCATCAATATGGACATTACCGGTTGAAAAGCATTGGAACGCGTATGAGGGATGCGAAGTTGAAAACTCCAACCATGACCCCGCCAATGCCGGGGACGGAAACCATTGGCTTGTTCACCCTTATGTTCCTCGGGAAAGAGGGATCACTCCTGCTTGGAAAAACTCTCCCAAAGTACGCGAACTAACTCATTAAATCCAGCCTCACTGGAGGCCAGTTCGGAAAGTAATTCCGATCTTTGTTCTGTTGTAAGCTTCATTGTTCTTTGTTTGATTTTTGAATTTACTACAAATATAAGAACTGGGGAGTTTACACACTTTTTTAGGACAGTATCTTAAACCGAATTAGGATTACCACATTTGTGTTTTTTACATGCTGTAATAGTACTGTTTTTGGCTTTGAAGAGCAATAAATGAAAGACACGGAAAATACCTTATTTTCCGTGTCTTTTTATGTTGTTTGTATTATTGTTCTTCTTTCATTCTCCTCACAATTCCTTGTTCTGAAGCTTTGATGAAATTAACTATATTGTCAATTTCTTCGCTCTGTGGAATCTGCTGTCCAATACGGATGAGGGCATCTTCAAGAGAGAAGTTGCCCATATATATAAGACGATATGTGTTGGAAATATGGCGAAGAATTTTTTCACTGACGCCTGCATATTGGGAGAGTATTTCAGCATTCACTCCATGGTATGTAGCAGGATTTCCGCCAAGAATAATATAGGGAGGGATATCCTTTCTTGTACGGCAGCCATTTTGTACTAGAGTGTAGCGACCTACACGAACTTTATGTTGCAAGATAACTGCCGATGAGAGAATGACATTGTCCTCTATCAAGCAATCTCCAGAAATCTGAGAATGAATGCCTACAACGCAGTGGTTGTCTATTTGTACATCATGGCAGATATGCACACCATCCATAATGAAGTTTTCATCACCAATGGTCGTAGCATGGTCTGCATTTAGAGAGCCAGCTATTACTACATTTTCTCGAATGGTATTGCCGTTGCCAATAACTATACGACTATCTCCCTCCTTGTAACGAAAACTCTGTGGTTCTGCTCCTATTACAGTATTTTCAAAGAAGCGGTTGCCAGAACCAATGGTTGTTCCTGGAAGGATTGACACATGGGAATGAATATCGCAGTTGTTACCAATGACGACATTCTCACCAATTACTGAGAAAGGTCCTACCTTAATGTTCTCACCCAGTTGTGCCGAAGCGGCAATGGAGGCTAATGGACTAATTTGATTTGCCATAACTTAAAGGTTAAATAAAGGTTTAGTCGCGGCCACCACCGAGTGCTTGATAGAGGCTGATGACGGCTTGGACTTTATCAAGTTTTGCACTAATGAGATTCAGTTGAGCTTGAAGAAGGTTTTGTTGAGCGGTAAGTGTTTCAAGATACGAAACAGAATTGTCATTCTTGAAAATGAAATCAGTGGTTTCAACACTCTTTGTGAGTTCTTTTACCAATTCCTTATTGCCGTCAATGCGGAGTTTTGCAGCATTATAGTTGTCGATAGCTTCGTTCACTTCGTTTCCTGCATCAAGAAGTTTTTGCTCAAAACTAAGTGTTGCACTTTCTTGTTGCACTTTAGCAATGTCAAGATTAGCACGAAGTTTTCCTTGTGCAAAGAGCGGCTGAACAAGCGAGCCTACAGCAGATGCTAGTATTTTTCCCGGATTCACAACTCCTAAGCTTCCACTATTTGTCCAAGATGCTGCACCGGAAAGGGTGATTTTCGGATAGAAAGCACCGCGTGCACCAAGAACTCCATAGAAGGCATAGGCCATTTGGAGTTCTGCACTTCTCACATCTGGTCTATTGGAGAGTAGCTGCATAGGAACACCTGCTGAAAGCGAAGAGGGGAGTTTGACATCTTCCAATGATCCACGCTCTATGGAGTGAGGAGCCTCATGGAGGAGCGCACAAAGAGAATTCTCTGCTTTCTGAATGCTTGCTTGCATTGCAGGAATAGTTGTAAGAATAGAAAGTCGATTGGCTTTTGCTTGTGATACGGCAGAGCTATTAGTGAGTCCAGCCTTAAACATCGTTTCCATTGCAGAAACATTCTTATCCCAAAGTTTCGCCGTAGCTTTGGTTGTAGCAAGTTGAGCATCGAGCATCTCAAGAGTGTAATAGAGATTGGCTACAGATGCAATAATAGAGGTGCGTGTGGCCTGTTTGGCAGTACGTGTTTGCATCAAACTCATTTCGCTTTGTTTCTTTGCATTGCGCAATGTACCAAAGGCATCAATTTGCCAGCTGGCTTGTACAGGAATGCTGTAGGTCTTTGTAGCCTTACTAAAGTCCCAACTAGTAATTGTTCCTTGCGGGGATAAACTTACACTAGGAAGGAAGGCCAACCTACTAATCTTTAATCCCGCTTCAGCTTGACGAATTGTTAAGTCAGCCTGCTGCAAATTTGTGTTATTAGCAAGAGCTTTCTCTATGAGGTTTTGAAGACGCGCATCGACAAAAACTTCACGCCATGGCATATTACCAAAGTTTGTCGTATCGGCATCTATAATGTTCTCCAGCTTAGTAGAATCTCTATAGATATTATTGGGTATTTTTATATCTGCTGGACGTTCGTAGTTTTTATAGAGGCCGCAAGACGATAGGGTAGCACTTGCTATGATTATAAAAAGAAAATTCTTCATAATTTTTGTCTTGGAAAGAAGCTCAGTTGGGAGTGTATTCCAACTGGCTTCATATAAATTATTTTTTTGTGTACTGCTCAATGTCTGCTTCTGCATCACTATTGTCAATATCTTCCCAAATCATTGGCTTGAAGCGTTCTTGAATGGATTGGAATATGACAAATAAGGACGGAACGAAGAAGATTTGGCAAATAACGCCTACTAGCATACCTCCAACGGCAGTTGTACCAAGAGATCTATTTCCGTGGGCACCAACACCAAAATTGAACATCAAAGGTAAGAGTCCGACAATCATAGCTAAGGAGGTCATCAAGATGGGGCGTAAACGTGCACCAGCACCGAGAACTGCAGCCCAGGTGATGCTCATACCCATCTTTCGGCGTTCGAGGGCAAACTCTACTATGAGAATTGCATTTTTTGCTAAAAGTCCCATCAACATGATCAACGCAATCTGTACGTATATGTTGTTAGATGCATTATCGAATATAGGTAGAATCTGATTTATACCCCCCATCATCCACAAGAAAAGGAACGAACCTGCAAGACCGAAGGGCACAGAAAGCAGTACTGACCATGGGAGGATATAGCTTTCATACTGTGCAGCAAGAAGGAGATAAATGAATAGCAAACAGAGGGCGAATACATAGATTGTTGTATTTGACTGATTGTTCTGCTCACGGGTCATACCAGAATATTCGTAACTGTAGCCTGCAGGAAGATTCTGAGCCGCTGTTTCTTCAATGGCTTTCATTGCTTGTCCAGAAGTGTACCCACTCGCAGGAGAACCATTCACGGAGATGGATGTGTACATGTTAAAACGGTTGATATTATCGGGACCGTAAACACGTTTGATAGACATAAATTGCGTGATAGGAGCCATTACACTACCATTGCGAACCATGATATTTTTCAGGCTTTCCGTATTAACTCGCTTGTCTCCTTCTGCTTGTATCATAACACGATACAATTTACCGAAGCGGTTGAAGTTGGAGGAGTAAAGGCCACCAATATATCCCTGCAGAGTTGTGAGAATATCGCTTGGCGTTAAACCGGCTTTCAGACATTGTGCAGGATCTATATCAATAAGGTATTGAGGGAAATTAGGACTAAAGGTCGTCTGTGCCTGTTGAATTTCGGGGCGTTCCTGCAACTTTGCAATAAAATCTTGAGTTACCTTGAAGAATTTATTTAAATCACCACCTGTTCGGTCTTGGAGAGAGAAGGTAAAACCATTTGTGATACCATAACCCATAATCATAGGCGGTTGGAAGAAAAGTACTTGAGCATCCTTGATAACATCGCGTGAACGAAGTAAAAACTGGATGGCCAAAATTTGTGAATTTTCCTTCATTGAACGTTCCGACCATGGTTTAAGTTTAATAATAATTGAGCCATAACTTGCACCTTGTCCACCGGTCATACCATACCCAGAAATAAGCGTATGACTCTGGACTGCTGGACATGCAGCAACAATACTGTCAACTTGGGCTAAGACTTTGTCTGTGCGATCCTGCGAAGTTCCAGGGGGGAGAGATATAGCCCCCATGATGGTGCCTGTATCCTCAGAAGGTATCATATCATCTGGGGTGACTTTCATGAGGAACATAAGTCCAGCAATACCAATAATTACAGCTGAAATAGCAATAATTGGACGGCGACATATCTTAACAACGGAATTCTTATATTTTCCAAGGATGCGTTCATAAGATGTATTAAATGCTGTATGGAATTTATCAACGAAGCTCATCTTCCTCTCTTTTCCATCCTTGTCGTGTGCTTTTAAGAAGATTGCGCACAGGGCAGGTGATAGCGTAAGAGCATTTAAGGCAGAGAAGAATATGGAGATAGCCATTGTCAGACCGAATTGGCGATAGAAGGTTCCGGACGTTCCACTGATAAAGCTTACAGGAATAAATACTGCCATCATGATGAGCGTGATGCTAACAAGAGCACCGCCCAGTTCGCGCATGGCATCAATGGAAGCCTTCTTTGTTGAAGAGTAGCCCTGGTCTAACTTTGCGTGAACACCTTCTACTACAATAATCGCATCATCTACTACAATCGCAATGGCCAAGACAAGAGCATTCAGTGTGAGTAGGTTAATAGAGAATCCTAAGAGATTCATACCGAAGAAAGCACCTATCAGACTGACGGGGATTGCAATGGCAGGGATGAGCGTAGAACGCATATCTTGCAAGAAAATATAAACGACTAAGAATACTAGGATAAAAGCCTCAAGTAAAGTCTTGATAACTTCCTCTACAGATGCAAAAAGGAAGTCGTTTACATTTTGTGCTTGTACAAACTCCATTCCATTGGGAAGGGATGCAGATTGGGCATCAAGGAATTTCGTGATATTGCTTACTGTCTCAGTAGCATTTGTTCCTGAAAGCTGGAAGACAATACATGTGACGGCTTTATGCCCATTTACCTTGCCACCAAAGCTGTAACTACTGCTACCTAATTCAATTTTTGCAACATCTTTCAAGCGCAGAACTTCCCCCTCTGGCAAAGCCTTGATAACAATATCACCAAATTCTGTTTCAGTAGAGAGGCGTCCTTTCCATGTAAGAGTGTATTGATATGTTTGATTTTCGCGTTCACCGAGAGTACCAGGAGCAGCCTCAATGTTTTGAGTGGCTAAGGCTGCTGTGACATCAGAAGGCATCAGGTGATATTCTGCCATTTTAGCGGGGTCTAACCATATACGCATCGAATAGTCAGAACCCATGACCATGGCTTCACCCACACCTTTAATACGCTGTATCTGCGGGACAACATTAATTTTTGCATAGTTGTCGAGGAATTCTTGCGAGTATTTATCTTCCATGTCAACGAGGGAGAAAACCACTAGCATAGAACTCTGACGCTTTTGAGTGATGACACCTACACGTGTTACTTCCGCAGGAAGAAGACCTTGTGCCATGCTTACACGGTTCTGTACGTTGATGGCAGCCATATCCGCATCAGTCCCTTGTTTGAACGTGATGGAAATATTTGCCTGGCCAGTATTTGTTGCGGTGGATGTCATATAGTCCATATTCTCTACACCATTGATCTGTTCTTCCAAAGGCATGATCACAGAGTTGAGTACAGACTGAGCATTTGCACCAGTGTATGAGGTTGCTACCGAAACAGTTGGGGGTGCAATTTCTGGATACTGCGTAATGGGCAGTGATGTGATACTGATGATACCGAGAATTACAATGAAAATCGAAATAACGGTAGACAGTACAGGCCGATTTATAAATCTATCTAACGACATGATATCAATACTTTAAGTGTTAAAACGGGAGTTTCCCCTCTTTTACATCTTTTGCAGCTTGTGCTCTTTTTTCTGCTGCTTGCTGAGGAGTGATAGGCTTGATCTCCATATCATCCTTTAGGTTCTGAACACCTTCTATAACAATGCGATCACCCGCTTTTAATCCGCTTGTTACATAATAGTATGTACCATCGTTCTGTTCCTCAACAGTAATTTCAGTGCTTTTGACTTTATTCTTGGCACCAACAATGTAAACAAATTTTTTATCTTGAATCTCTGTGACTGCTGCCTGAGGTACTTTTATTGTATTGCTTACAATTGTGGGCAAAAGGATATTACCTGTTCCTCCACTGTGGAGTAAATGACGACTATTTGAGAATGTTGCGCGCATCTGTACGGCACCTGTTGATTGGTTGATTATTCCACTAACGGCATCAATAGTTCCATATTCATCATACATAGTCCCATCTGCTAACTTTAATCGAACATTTGGCATGTTTTTGATTGCAGCTTTCACTCCTCCATTGCCAGTGCGAGCCATAGCTAAAAGTTGTTTTTCCGTCATTGAAAAATAAATGTGGACACGCTCTATATTGCTGACAGTTGTAAATGCTTCAGCCATAGATGGACCAACAAGTGTACCAACTTTATAAGGAAGAAGACCGATGACACCATCAGCAGGACTGCTGACAGTACACCATTTAAGGTTATCGCGTGCACTGGATAATTGTGCTTGTGCACTCGCTAGTTGAGCCTGTAGTGCTTGTAATTGATTCTCTGCCGACTTCATAGCATAATCACTTATAATCTGTTTAGAATGAAGTAGGCGTTGATTGGCAACTGTCAGCCGTTGGGTGGCAATATTTGCTTGGCATACTTTGATTTGAGCCTCCGCAGCTCTTACGGCTGCAGCATACTGTTCGCTATCAATGGTAAATAATATTTGTCCACGATGGACAGTCTGTCCTTCAGCTACATAGATCTGAGTTATATTACCCGAGATTTTTGGACGAATTTCAACATCTTGAATACCCCTTATTGTAGCAGGATAAGTCGTATTTAAGTCTGCACTAGACGAATTGACAGTTTCTACTGCATAACTGTTGTCTGCGTCTGGCAAACCTTGTTGTTTCTTGCTGCAACCGGCAAATAGGATGATACCGAGTGCTAAATAGGCAAATCTTCTCATAATTTTTTTATCTATGATGTTTTATTGTTTCAAGTAGTCCGAGTTGTTTATTATTCTTTTACTCAGTTGTATCTGAATATAGATTTTACAAATGCAAAGATACTGTAGAAACTAATAATAATCACGTGGTTTTCTCTTTGGTTTTTCATGGCTTATAGTATTTTAACAAATATATAAAAGAATGTGCTAATTTCTGCTGACATAATTGGTGATTCTTGTCTAAACAGATGTTAGCACGATCGTATCGTATTTTGTGGCATTCCTATGCTTCTAGGCGATTAAGATAAGATAAAAGATCTGATACAACAAAGTTGCTGCCTCCTACAAAAATGAAATCATTTGCTGAAGCCTCTAGAAGTGCTTGTTTATATGCCGCTTCTACTGTTGTGAATTTTTTTCCTCGTAGTGCATATTTTGCTGCAATTCTTTCAAGCTGTGATTCAGTAAGTGCTCTATCAACACTAGCGTGAGCCCAATAGTATTGTGCGGTTTTAGGAAGAATCTCTAAAACTCCATCAATGTCTTTATCGTTGGCCATACCGAAGACAATTTTGAGGGTTTGCTCTTGGCTGATTTTAGTCAATCGTTCTCCCAAGTATTTCCATCCTCCCATATTATGACCTGTATCACAAACAACTGTGGGATTTTTTTGTATATATTGCCAGCGTCCCATGAGTCCCGTCGTTTCGCAAACTTCTGCAAAGCCTCTTAAAATTGCTTGTAGTGGAATCTTGAAACAGTCTAAATGAGTAATCGCGGTAAGAATTGTGTTTGTATTTTTATCTTGGCAATCTCCTGTTAGTGCTCCATAAATCTCTCCGTAGATGGTTGTGTTATAGACTCTAAAGTTCTTTCCATTGACAAAAGATTTCAGAACAATAGGGGCATCTTCTGCAAAGATAATCCTTGTATCTACTGTTTTAGCCTTTTCTTTAAAAACAAGCCGAGTTTCTGGTACTGTCTCTCCAATAATAACAGGTATATCTCTTTTTATGATACCTGCTTTTTCTCCTGCAATTTCTGTAAGTGTATTGCCTAAGAACTGTTGGTGATCAAAACTTATATTAGTTATGATAGAGAGTTCTGGCTTAATGATATTAGTGCAATCCAAGCGTCCTCCCAATCCAACTTCAATGACAGCTACATCCACATGTTCTTCTGCAAAATACTTGAAGGCCATAGCTGTTGTAATTTCAAAGAACGACGGATGGAGAGGCTCGAAAAAACTCTTTTCTTTTTCCACAAAATCAATTACATATTGTTCTGGAATCATTATTCCATTGATGCGGATTCGTTCACGAAAATCTAGTAGATGCGGAGAGGTAAACAAACCAACTTTATAACCCGCAGCTTGAAGTATAGCAGCTATGGTATGGCTACAACTCCCTTTCCCATTTGTTCCTGCTACGTGAATGCTGCGAAATCTATGGTGTGGATGTTCAAAATGCTCATCAAGAGCCTCCGTTGTTCGCAGTCCAGGTTTGTAAGCCCCTGCTCCAAGATTTTGGAATAGAGGTGTTACATTAAATAAATAATGAATAGTTTCCGAGTAGTTCATATCGAAAAAGCTCCTTTCTACTGAAAGGAGCTATTATAGTTAAGCTTTAAAATAATTTTTGAAAGCTTTGAAAATCTTATCTTTAATAGATGGAGAGCTTTGGATATTCTCGCTATCTTTTAGATCTTCAAAAATTCTTTTCTCTGTCTTTGATAAGGTTTCAGGAATATATATACTGACATTGACAATAATATCTCCAGTTCCATAACCATATCCCTTAATTGCTGGTAGCCCCTTGCCACGGAGACGAAGCGTTGTCCCAGGTTGTGTGCCCGCTTTAATATTTATTTTAGCCTTCCCATCTATGGTTGGGATTTCAACGGAATCTCCTAGGACAGCTTGAGGGATAGTTAGTAATAAATTATATATTAAATCCTGTCCATCACGAATTAGTTCAGGGTGGGGTATCTCTTCAATGACTACTTGAATATTACCAGGAATGCCATTATGCTTGCCTGCATTGCCTTTGCCATGAGCATTAACAATCATACCTTCAACGACACCTGCAGGAATCTTTACTTCTACAATCTCTTCGCCTTTGACAATTCCTTCACCATGACAATGACTACAAGGCTTTTTTATAACTGTGCCTTCTCCATGACATGTTAGGCAAGGTTCCTGTACTTGAGTCATGCCAAAAAAAGACTGCCGTGTGTGTAGTACATAGCCACGTCCTTGACAAGTAGTACAATTTTCTGGCTTATAATCCTTCTCACATCCGCTTCCGTGGCATTCGGGGCAAGTTATATCTTTTTGAACCTTATATTTCTTTGTGACACCTTGTGCCATTTCTTGCAATGTGAGCTTTGCTTTAACTCTCAAATCGCTGCCTTGGTATTTACGTGGACCTGTGCTACTTGCGTCGTCAAATGAACCACCGAACCCTCCAAAACCAAAATTTTGTGCAAAGTTGCGAATGATATCATTGAGATCCATGCCGCTGGTATCGAAGCCTCCAAATCCTCCAGTACTCCCGTCAACACCTGCTTTTCCAAACTGGTCATATTTTGCACGCTTTTCAGGATCACTCAGTACTTCATAGGCCTCAGCTGCCTGTTTGAATTTTTCTTCAGCTTCTTTATTATTAGGGTTGCGATCAGGATGGTATTTTATGGCTGTGCGACGATAAGCTTTTTTTATTTGATCCGTCGTTGCATCCTTTTCGACACCTAGAATCTTGTAGTAGTCTTCTTCCATGTTCTTTTATTGACCTACAGCCACCTTTGCATGGCGTATGACTTTATCATTAAGTGTATAACCCGTTTGAACGCAATCTATAACTTTCCCTTTTTGATCTCCTTCGGGTACAGGAATCATGGCAATAGCTTCATGAAAATCTGTATTAAAATCCTGATTTTTTGTCTCAATTGCTTTCAATCCTTGCTTCTCCAGTGTGTCACGGAACTTCTTGAAAACGAGATCTAGACCTTCTTTGAGAGTCTCAATATTAGTGTTTTCTTGGATATTCTTTTCAGCACGTTCCAAATCGTCCAAAATGGGAAGTAAAGAGGAGAGTGTCTTTTCTCCTCCGTTCAGAATGAGTTCAGCCTTCTCCTTTAGTGTGCGTTTCCGGTAGTTGTCGAATTCCGCAATTTGGCGCAATAATTGATCCTTCAGTTTTGCGTTTTCTTCTTCTGCAGCTGCAAGTTTCTCTTCTGTTGTAATTTTTTCTTTTTGAACATCTCCTTCTGCGTCAGCTTGAAGAGTTGTTTCGTTTGCCTGATTACTTCGCCTTTCTGTTGTATCTTTTAAATGGATTTCTTGTTCCTCTTTGTTATAGTGTTTATTTTTTGACATGATATTATAATGTAAATTGTATACTATGTGAAATAATACAAATTGTATACCAGTTTTAGCTCAGAAGAGCTGGCTGTTTTATTTTGCATACATCTTATCTCTTAATTCCTTGATATGTTCATCATGGATGTAATCTTCATAATTCATCAGTTTGTCAATACACCCATTGGGAGTAAGTTCTATGATGCGATTTGCAATAGTATTGATAAACTCATGGTCGTGACTGGCAAAGAGGATATTGCCTTTAAAGAGTTTCAAGTTGTTATTGAATGCCTGAATACTTTCCATATCCAAGTGATTTGTTGGAGTATCCAATATTAAGCAGTTTGCATTGTTGAGTTGCATACGTGCTATCATACAACGCATTTTTTCACCACCGCTAAGTACACTGACTTTCTTCTGAATGTCTTCATCTTTGAAGAGCATTCTTCCTAGGTAGGCTTTGAAGAACACTTCGTTTCCTACACCAAATTGGCTCAGCCAATCGAGCATGTTTAAATCCGTATTGAAGAATTTCGTATTATCCAAGGGGAGATAAGCTGTTGTAATGGTAACACCCCATTTATAGCTTCCTTGTATAGGTTTAGTATTGCCATTGATGATTTCAAAAAGGGCTGTCATGGCACGTGGGTCATGGCTGATAAATACTACCTTTTCTCCTTGTTCTACGTTGAAAGTGACATTGCTAAATAGAATCTCTCCATCTTCAGTCGTGGCTTTTAGATCGTTAACTTCAAGGATTTGATTACCTGGTTCACGTTCCATTTGGAAGATAATACCTGGATACTTACGCGTAGAGGGTTTAATTTCCTCGACATTAAGTTTTTCCAACATCTTCTTACGACTAGTTGTTTGACGGCTCTTTGCTGCATTAGCAGAAAAGCGGCGAATGAATTCTTCTAACTCTTTTTTCTTCTCCTCCGACTTTTGTTTCTGATTCTGAGCTTGTCGTAGTGCAAGCTGAGATGATTCATACCAGAAGGAGTAGTTACCGGCGTAGAGGGTTACTTTGCCAAAATCGATATCAACTGTGTGTGTGCAGACTTGATCAAGGAAATGGCGGTCGTGACTAACGACGAGAACAGTGTGTTCAAAGTTGCCTAAATAGTCTTCTAGCCACTCTACAGTTTCAAGGTCCAAGTCATTGGTTGGCTCATCCAATAAAAGATTGTCAGGTTCTCCGAATAGTGCTTGTGCTAGCATGACGCGAACCTTTTCTTTACCAGAGAGTTCACCAACCAACTTATTGTGAAGTTCAACCTTTATGCCAAGGCCTTCAAGCAGGGCTGCTGCATCATTCTCTGCCGTGTAGCCACCCATCTCCGCAAATTTATCTTCTAATTCTGCTACTCGGATACCATCTTCATCGCTAAAATCTTCTTTTGAATAAAGAGATTCGCGTTCTTTCATAACGCTCCACATTGTTGTGTGGCCCATAAGTACTGTTTCTAAAACGCTATGCTCGTCAAACTTAAAGTGGTCTTGAGAAAGGACACTCAAGCGTTCACCTGGTCCTAATTCAATACTACCTTTCGTGGGCTCTAATTCACCGCTGATAGCTTTTAATAGCGTAGACTTTCCGGCTCCGTTGGCACCAATAATACCATAAATGTTGCCATTAGTGAACTTCATATTCACATCTTTATATAAGACGCGTTTGCCAAACTGGATGGCCAGGTTTGTAACTGTAATCATTCTTTGAATTTCGTTTTTTTACGAATGCAAAGTTACACTTTTTCCACGAGAGGGCAAAGTAACTCTCTGTGCATCGCCTGAAAGAGAATTAGTTGGTGACATTTAATATAAATCTATATAGAGTAAGTATTCGTCCTTATTTTTTGTAAAACAACCTTATGTTTGTAAATAATATTCATATTCTAAACTATCGAGGATGGCTTGAAAATCAATTTTCTTTTCAGAGAGCAAAATAGCACAAATTTTAAGAACTGGAGTAGTATAAGATTGTTTTAAATTTTCAAGGAAGAAGATATATTTCTGCTTGAAATTTAGAAATATAATAATGCTATTTTAAAATAGAATAAGAGTATTTCGAAATATAATAAGGGTGTGAGCTGACTTCTTTATTGATTTTTTGGACAAAATGAGTGAAATGTGTATTTTGATACTTGGAAATTTACGTATACTGTAGTTTTTTATTTAGGAAATAGAATGCCTTATCGTTTGTTCTGTCGGGATATATAAGAACTTTATTGGTCTATTTTCTAAAACAAAGAAGTTAGTTGTCAAATAAAACGATTGTTTAATATATGAGGAAGCAGATAATTCTTACTTTTGTTTTATACCTGAGTAGTTGTGGAATGCATGAGATTGAGGTTCAAGTGTATATGCTTCATTACTATTTGTTGTGCCAAAGATATTTATGGAGAATAAGATAAAACACATTGATGATGTTTGATACAATGTGAGGAGAGATTTAGTTTAGGCAAAAAAGACATATAATAATTTGATGCTCTAAGAAGAATGTGTTATTTTTGCAAGCCGAATTCTCAAAGCGAAAACAAATATAATTAATAATATGAATATCTCATTAGAAAAGAAAACGCCCGTTACTGCTGTCATCACTTTGAAGATGGAGAAAGCTGACTATGAGGCTGACGTAACAAAAGCAATTAAAAACTTCTGTCAGAAGGCTCAGCTGCCAGGCTTTCGTCCTGGTAAAATTCCTTTTGGCATGGCTAAGAAGATATATGGTGCCCAGGCTAAGATGGAAACTATCAATAAGCTTCTTTCTGATAAGCTCTTCTCGTATATTCGTGAAGAGAAGCTGAATATCCTCGGCGAACCATTGCCTAATGAGCAACAGCAAACTCAAGATATCGAAAATCAAGATGAGTTTGAGTTTAGTTTTGATGTGGCTCTTACGCCTGAGTTCAAAATAGAACTTACAGACAAAGATACTATCGACTATTATGAGATCGAGGTAAGTGAGGAACAAATTGACCAGCAAGTAAAGGCTTTGACACAGCAAGCCGGTCACCCTGAGGAAGTAGAGGAATATAAAGAAGGTGATATACTTCGCGGTTTGCTTGCAGAACTTGGCGAAGATGGTCAGCCTCTCGAAGGTGGTGTACAAGTAGAAAAGGGCAGTCTTATGCCTCAATACATGCAGTCTGATGACCAAAAGAAAATCTTTGACGGTGCAAAGAAGAATGATGTTCTGACGTTCAATCCTGCTGAAGCTTATGGTAATACGGAGTTGGCCTCTCTTCTTCATATAACAAAAGAGGAGGCAGAAAAACATAAAGGCAACTTTAGCTTCCAGGTTGATGAAATCAGTCGCTATGTTCCAGCAGAGCTCAATCAAGAATTCTTTGATCGTATGTTTGGCAAGGATACCGTGAAGAGTGAAGAAGAATTCCGCGGAAAGGTGAAAGAACAACTGGCTAAGCAGTTTGAGGCAGATAGTGACTATAAGTTCTTGCTCGATCTTCGTGCCTATGCAGAAAAGAAGGTGGGTGAACTGGAATTCCCCAATGAGATGCTGAAGCGTATAATGATTGCTAATAATAAAGACAAAGATGCAAGCTTTGTTGAGGAGAATTTTGAAAACAGCATTAGGGAATTGAAGTGGCATCTCATTAAAGAGCAATTGGCTGAAGCGAACAAGGTGAAAGTTGAAGATAAAGATATTAAAGCAACAGCACTTGAGGCTGCTCGATTCCAGTTTGCTCAGTACGGTATGGCAAATATTCCTGATGAATATCTAGAGCAATATGCACAACAGATGCTCAAAGATCAAAATCAAGTAAATGGTCTAGTAGAACGTGCTATTGATAAAAAGTTAACAGATGTTCTTAAAAAAGTAGTAAAACTGAAACGTACAGCTATTTCTCAAGAAGACTTCGGTAAGCTTTTTGAAGAAAAGAAAGACTAAATTTTTGTTATAAGATTATGACTAGTAGAGTAGGGGCAGCCAATAAGGTTGACCCCTATTTGCTAAGAGACAAGAATCTCTAATAAAAATAAGTTTAGCTTTTGGCATAAGCTTTGTAGTGTTCCTCTCTATAACGTATTATAATAAAGGAATAGACGTCAATTAATATGATAAAATCAGATTTTGAGAAATTTGCTCTATCAAAGGGCATTAGCAGTATGACAATAGATTCTGCTGTGAAGGCACAAGCTCAGTACTTGAATCCCTACATCCTTGAGGAACGACAATTGAACGTGACACAGATGGATGTATTTAGTCGTCTTATGATGGATAGAATAATCTTTTTGGGGACTCAAATTGATGACTATACTGCTAATACACTTCAAGCACAATTACTCTATTTAGATTCTGCTGATCCAGGGAAAGATATTTCTATCTATATCAATAGTCCAGGTGGCAGTGTTTATGCAGGCCTGGGAATTTATGACACTATGCAGTTCATTGGCTCTGAGGTTTCCACGATATGTACTGGTATGGCAGCGAGTATGGCTGCAGTCTTACTTGTAGCTGGTAAAGAAGGAAAGCGTTGGGCGTTATCGCATAGTCGTGTGATGATTCATCAACCAATGGGGGGAGCACAAGGACAAGCAAGTGATATTGAGATTACTGCTCGTGAAATTCAGAAGTTGAAAAAAGAACTTTACACTATTATAGCAGATCATAGTCATCAATCATTTGATAAAGTCTGGGCTGATAGTGATCGTGACTATTGGATGACAAGTGAAGAGGCAAAGGCATACGGTATGATAGATCAGATTTTTACGAAAAAATAATAAGAATGTCTAATAAAAAGCATTGTTCCTTTTGTGGAAGAAATGAGGATGAAGTAGATTTATTGCTTTCTGGCCCAGAAGGATGTATTTGTAATGATTGCATTGAAAGAGCATCGCTAGTACTTAAAGACGCAGGACTCTATTCTAATTCTTCGTCTGATCTCAATAAGAAAAGTAATCAGCCTATCAAGCTACGAGATATCCCAAAACCTAAGGAAATTAAGGAATACCTTGATCAGTATGTAATAGGTCAAGACGATGCAAAACGCTATCTTAGTGTCTCTGTTTATAACCATTATAAAAGGTTAATCAAGTTAGAAGATATAGCGAAGAAAGATGATGTGAGTATTGATAAATCCAACATCATTATGGTAGGAACTACTGGTACGGGAAAAACCTTACTCGCGCGTACTATAGCAAATCTTTTGGATGTGCCTTTTACTATTGTGGATGCTACTGTTTTTACAGAAGCTGGATATGTTGGAGAAGATGTGGAGAGTATCTTGAGCCGTCTTTTACAGGAAGCTGACTATGACAAAGAACGCGCTGAGCGAGGTATAGTTTTTATTGACGAAATAGATAAAATTGCTCGTAAAGCAGATAATCCCAGTATCACTCGCGATGTGAGTGGAGAAGGCGTTCAGCAAGGTTTGTTAAAGTTGCTTGAAGGATCTGTGGTAAATGTTCCTCCCAAAGGAGGACGGAAACATCCAGATCAAGATTATATCCATATTGATACACGAAATATTCTCTTTATTTGTGGCGGAGCGTTCGATGGAATAGAGAAGAAAATAGCTCAGCGCCTCAACACTCATACTGTTGGCTATAATTCCGTGGGCAATATAAAAAAAATAGATCCAAAGAATTTAATGCAGTATATAGAGCCCATGGATCTGAAGAGTTTTGGACTTATCCCAGAAATCATTGGCCGTTTACCTGTTTTGACATATCTTAATCCCTTAGATAAAGAAGCGTTGCGGCGTATCCTCTCTGAACCCAAAAATAGTTTGGTGAAGCAATATATTGAGCTTTTTCGCTTAGATGGTGTTACTCTTGAGTTTGAAGATGAAGCGTTGGATTATGTCGTAAATAAAGCACTTGAATATAAACTTGGTGCACGTGGATTGCGCTCGATAATGGAGAGTATTATGATGAATGTCATGTATGAGACCCCTTCTACACGAAAGAAGAAATTGGTCATTACACGCGAATACGCAGAACAGGAGTTTGAGAAAGAAAGAGGTAAACTAGCTTAATCTCTATTTTATTTAACAATACACCAATTTTATAATCCAGCTAATTCTATCTTTGCCTAACAAAGTGAGATTGGCTGGATTTTTCTTGTGTTATAGATTAGATATAGGGGAGCTTTGTTAAAAATATAGCCGATTTCATTAGTTTTTGTATAGACATTTCTAAAACTTTGTTTTATCTTTGTTCTGCCGAAACATAGTAATATGTATATATCATGAGGACATATAATGGTATGATAGAAAGGTCTGAAATACATAGAGCACTAAAGAAGTATTTTGGTTTTGATTGTTTCAAGAAGAACCAAGAAGACATTATTCTATCCTTGCTTAGTGGTAAGGATGTCTTTGTTCTGATGCCTACAGGTGGAGGAAAGAGTATGTGTTATCAGTTGCCTTCTTTGTTGATGCAAGGAACGGCAATTGTAATATCCCCGCTAATAGCATTGATGAAGAATCAAGTGGATGCAATTCGTCATACCTGTGAAGAAGATGGTGTCGCTCATTTTATAAACTCCTCACTTAATAAAAGCGATATTGACCAAGTAAAATCAGATATACTTTTAGGTAAAACAAAGCTTCTCTATGTTGCTCCTGAATCTTTGGCGAAACGCGAGTATGTGGAGTTTTTGAAAACCATAAAGATTAGCTTCTATGCTGTAGATGAAGCTCATTGTATATCTGAATGGGGACATGACTTCCGTCCAGAATACAGAAATATTCGATTGGTTGTAGATGAAATTGGCCGTGCTCCTATTATAGCTTTGACTGCAACTGCGACTGACAAGGTTCGACTTGATATCAAGAAGAGTCTTGGCATTCAAGATGCGGATGAATTTAAGAGTTCTTTTAATAGGGCCAATCTGTATTACGAAGTTAGGCCTAAGACTAAAGAGATTAACAAAGAAATTGTTACCTTCATTCGTCTGAATGCAGGTAAAAGTGGTATTATTTATTGTTTAAGTCGCAAGACCGTTGATGAACTGGCAAAAGTATTGCAGGCTAACGAGATAAAGGCGAAGCCATATCATGCAGGCTTAGAGCCTGATGAGCGTTCGCAGACTCAAGATCTATTTCTTATGCAAGACATTGACGTGATTGTTGCTACAATTGCCTTTGGTATGGGCATAGACAAACCGGATGTTCGTTTTGTTATTCATTATGATATTCCTAAAAGTCTTGAAGGCTACTATCAAGAAACCGGTAGAGCTGGACGTGATGATGGTGAAGGAAAATGCATTACATTCTATTCTCCTGATGATTTGAAGAAATTGGAGAAATTTATGGAAAAGAAAGGAGAGCAAGAGCGAGAAATAGGCTATTTACTTTTGGCAGAGACTGCAGCTTATGCAGAGAGTTCTATCTGTCGTCGTAAATTGCTTTTACATTACTTCGGAGAGGAATACCCTAAAGATAATTGTGGAAATTGCGACAATTGTTTAAATCCAAAAAAGAAAGTGGAAGCTAAAGAAGAATTGGAGAAAGTTCTTAGTGTGGTTCTTGCAACGAAAGAAGTCTTCAGAGCGGAACATATTAAGGATATTCTTATGGGACATAAAACGGAGAGTGTCCGGGATTATAAACACTATGAATTAGATGATTTTGGATGCGGAGAGGATGAAGACGAACATCTTTGGAATGCAGTAATCCGTCAAGCACTACTAACTGGTTATCTCCATAAAGAAATAGAAAATTATGGTGTTTTAAAGATTACGGATAAAGGACGTCGGTTTATGAAAGAACCTGTATCTTTCCAAATCATTGAAGACCAGGACTATAGTGAAACCTCTACTACTGAACCTGTGCAGAGTGGAGCTGATTGCGCAGTTGCTCCAGAATTGTATGACATGCTTTTAGGTTTGCGAAAGAAGATGTCTAAAGAACTGCAAGTTCCTCCTTATGTGATCTTCCAGGATCCTTCATTAGAAGCTATGGCAACGGTCTTTCCACAGACATTGGAGGAATTAAAGAATATTCCTGGTGTTGGTGAAGGAAAGGCTAAGCGTTATGGACAAGCTTTCTGTGATTTGATCCGTAAGTACTGCGTAGATAATGATATTGACCGCCCAGAGGACATTCGTATTCGTACCGTTGCTAAAAATTCAAAACTAAAGATAGCAATCATTCAAGCAATAGATAGAAAAGTTGCATTGGATGATATTGCTACTGCAAATGGTATTGAATTCGAGGAACTTTTAGATGAAATAGAATCTATTGTTTATTATAGTGGAAATAAAATAAATATAGATTATTTCATAGAAGACGTTATGGATCCAGATGTTGTAGATGCAATTTATGAGTATTTTCGAGAGTCAGATACAGACGATATAGATGTCGCCCTTGAAGAACTCTCCGAATATGAAGAAGACGAAATACGATTAGTACGAATCAAATTTATGTCAGAGATGGCTAATTAAAAAACGAACGAGTAAAAAGATATGACTACATCAATAGAAGAACCAATGAAAGAAAATCTGAACTTTATTGAGCAGATTGTAAAGGATGATTTGGCTGCAGGGAAGAACGGGGGGCGTCTGCAAACACGCTTTCCACCTGAACCCAATGGATATATTCATATAGGTCATGCAAAGGCTATATGTATGGATTTTGGCGTAGCTGAAAAATTTGGTGGAGTATGTAATTTGCGTTTTGATGATACTAATCCTCAAAAGGAAGATACCGAATATGTTGACGCAATTTTGCGTGACATAGAATGGTTGGGCTTCAAGTGGGAGAATATTTATTATGCTTCTGACTATTTCCAACAATTATGGGATTTTGCCGTTCGTTTAATAAAAGAGGGTAAAGCCTATGTAGATGAGCAATCTAGCGAGGAAATAGCAGCTCAGAAAGGAACTCCAACTGAACCTGGCACTCCTAGTCCTTATCGGGATCGCCCCATTGAGGAAAATTTGGAACTCTTTTCAAAGATGAATACGGGAGAGATTGAGGAAGGTAAGATGGTACTACGCGCAAAAATTGATATGGCCAACCCCAATATGCACTTTCGCGATCCAGTGATTTATCGAATTATAAAACATCATCATCATCGCACAGGTGACACGTGGAAAGCTTATCCTATGTACGATTTTGCTCATGGTCAAAGCGACTTCTTTGAAGGGGTGACACATTCTATTTGTACATTGGAGTTCGTTCCTCATCGTCCTCTCTATGACTTTTTTATCGATGAACTGAAGGAACAAAAAGACTTAGATGATAATCGTCCACGTCAGTTTGAATTCAATCGTCTTAATTTGACATATACTGTTATGTCAAAGAGAAAACTTCTTGCTCTTGTTCAAGAACATCTTGTAGATGGTTGGGATGACCCTCGTATGCCGACAGTTTGTGGTTTACGTCGCCGTGGTTATTCTCCTGAATCAATCCGCAAGTTCATCAATATGATTGGTTATACGAAATATGATGCGCTTAATGATTATTCTATGTTGGAAGCTGCAGCAAGAGAAGATTTAAATAATCGAGCCTTGCGTCTTAGTGCTGTCCTCGATCCAGTGAAACTCATTGTAACGAATTATCCAGAAGGAGCTTCAGAGGAAATGCTTGCAGTAAATAATCCAGAGAATGAAGCAGAAGGAACTCATTCAATAACATTTAGTCGTGAACTTTGGATTGAACGCAATGATTTCATGGAAGACGCCCCGAAGAAGTTTTTCCGAATGGTTCCTGGTAAAGAAGTTCGTTTGAAGAATGCATATATTGTAAAATGTACAGGATGCAAGAAAGATGAAGCAGGTAATATAGAGGAAATTTATTGTGAATATGATCCTGAGAGTAAGAGTGGTATGCCCGGAGCTGATCGTAAAGTGAAGGGTACTTTACATTGGCTTAGTGCCAACCATTGTCTACCTGCGGAGGTTCGTATTTATGATAAACTTTTCAGTATTGAGAACCCTGCTGCTGACGAGCGTGATTTCCGTGAATTGTTAAACCCTGATTCAAAGAGAGTCGTAAATGGCTATGTTGAGTCCTATGCGGCACATCCAGGACTTACTCGTTACCTGCAGTTCCAACGTATTGGTTATTTTACCTTCGATGACGACTCAACGCCAGAGCACCTTATTTTCAATCGTACTGTTGGCTTGAAAGATAGTTTTGCAAAGAAGAAATAACAATAAATACTGATTTTTTTAGTTGCCCAATAAAACATTTGCTATAAGATGCGATTTTGTTGGGCAACTTTTGTGGTTCTTCCGTTAAATGGATAGATATCTCTGATTAGTTATATATAAAAAGCTGGT
>ERZ773046.572-NODE-572-length-23113-cov-4.449909_pt1 | contig 23113 bp, 19 predicted proteins | sample MGYA00580634_ERZ773046 | MGnify/ENA primary metagenome ERZ773046 (study PRJEB29015, sample SAMEA2738127) | human oral metagenome | biome: human oral; feature: human-associated habitat; material: saliva | place: China | collected 2159 ... | reverse complement strand
GTAATAGATTTAGGTTTTTAGTTATTTTATTAAGGTAAAAGTTTAACGATTGATCCAGGATGACAAAGGAGGCCGTGAGGTTCCCTTTCATTGAGAAAAGATTATTTAGTTAAACATACTGATAACGCCGGTGCTCGCAGAGAGTACCGGCGTTTTTCTTCATCTTGTCCGTTCTATCGTATATCCGCCGTCCATGTCTTCCATGAGTCTGTGATACACTATCTTTTCTATAAGTCCCTTTGTATCAACATAGACATCCATGGAATCCTTCGTCGGACAATACCTGTCTTTCTCCGACCGGAGGGAAATCACGGTTCCCTGCCCGGTGTGTGTGATATGGTAATTCACCACGCCTTCAAATCTGTCGAAATAGTATTCTCCTGATGTCTGACTTGCTGAAAAGCGGTTGTTGAAGGTGGTCATCATCTTCAGTTCAGGCATGGAAGGATAGAAATCCCACAGATTAACCCCATTGACGATATAGAAGGTCATCACCATGGCCACCTCTTCTGCGGTATCGTCCGACTTTCTCTGATGTGCTTTCTTCCATGCCGGGGCCTGGCGCATCAACACTTCCATCAGCTCTTTTCCGAACCGTCCCTTGTCCTTCAGTTCTATGTCCGTATCGTTCGATGCCGGTTTATACACGATGACGAAGTGATTGCGGCGCAACAGCTTACGGTATTCCCCTATCGGAATCCTGAATCCATGGAACTCCAGGTCTTCCTCGCTGGAAGAGAGAACGGTATCGGCAATCAACTCCAGACGGCAGAGACTGTCAGTTGACAGCAGCGGCACAAGCCGGAACGTATGGTCAGGACTGTTTCCTTCATACGATTTCGGCCATGTGACCCGATAGGTCAGCGTGTCGCCGACAACATACTGCGGACGGAACAGGGGAGCGGGTTCCGGCACGTGGGTGACGCCTGCCTTCAGACGGTCGTAAAGGCGGCTGCGCTTCGCATCCGCCGGATTGCAGACGAGCAGCAGGCTTCCGTCGTAATGTTCTTCGGGGATGGGACGCGGGATGGCAACAGGCTCGTCATCCACGAAGATGGCCGCCACGTCGCTTATTCTGCGGTGACTGAGCAGGGCGAAGGCATCCCTTGACGTCCGGTTCATATTCAGGGAGAACAGCCAGGGATTGTCATCACTGTTTTTCCGGGCATCCTCCGACCAGACATCCGTGTACTGGACAGAGGGGATGGCATAGGGGCTTTTCATGTCAGCTATATAAAGATACAGCTGTGTGTTGCTGAGGCCGTCCAGCTGGAAAAAGTACCGGTAGCGCGAAGCGTCATAGAAGCCTTTCTCACGGGCAAGTGCCAGCAGAGCTTCCACCTTCGCCGAGTCGGTTCTGTTGACGATGAAAACCGTAGAAACCCCTTTGTCCTTTCCCTCCGTGTCGTAGGCAGCGGAGTCCACGACAACGGAATCCATGTCGTCCTCCCAGGAAGCCGTATCTTCCGCGTCACTTTCCTCATCATCCGACGGAGACGGCGGACAGGTGGGGTGTGTCGGGCCGGCCGGATCGGAACCGGGAATATACAGTTCATGCGTAAGAAGCTCCATGAGCGGTGTCTCCGTGATTTTTCCCTGCACCGGCAGCAGCTTCTCGCTGACCGCTGAAATGACTTCAGGGAGATCAGCCGGAACCGGATAGACGGACACGTGTGCTGGTTTCACGCCTTGTGCCCGTACGGTCTGCAGGCAGCAGGCAAGCAGTAGTAAGAGGAATGTTCGTTTCATAAGGATTCTGGTTTAGGTGTATGCGACGGTCCCCCTCACAGCTGTCCAGCCTCGACCTGCAGGACGATGCGTTCTACCAGCCTGTCGGCACCCTTGGGGTCGTACCGCTTCTTCAGACTGCTGCCGAAAGCCCAGGCGAAAGCCTGGTAGAAACCGGCGCGAACCGGACCGAGGAAGGCCTGGACAAGTTCGTAGGAGGTGGAGTTGCATTCCCGGTCAATGAGTTTGATGAGGAGCTTTCCCTGCGAGAAGCTCAGCTTCTTCATACGGGGTTTATAGGTGTTCCATATCTCTTTCTCCACCCGCTTCATGTGCTCGGACCGTTCTTTTTTCGACGGGATGGTCTCAAGATAGGCTCCGGTCTCCAGGATGATCTGATGGCACTCCTTGGCTATCGGCAGCACTTTCTTGATGTTGTAGACCAGCCTGTAATAAGCCATCTCCTGCGATTTGTTCTTGAACTCCAGCGGGGGGAAGACATAGACATTGCTCGTCCGCACATACTGAATACTGTCCGTCCCCACTTTCGCCTTGCCGATGTGGACCATGGGCACGAACGTGGGAGAATCCATATCCACCGTCCGGTCCTCGGGATTGATATGGTCCTGCGCAGCTGCCCCCATCGTGAAAAACGGCAACACCGCAAATGTGAAAAGTATCCGTCTGTTCATATCTGTTGGCAAAGGTACAAATTTTAGGATAAAAGCAGTTTTATATTCTGAAATATTGCAGACGGATAAAACTTGAACGGTATAGATTTCTATGCACAGTCCCCCTCCGCCCGACAAACCCTCGTTGTTTCAGGAAAAATGTCCTCATTCATCAGATCCGATCGTCTGGCTTTGGCTTGTGCAATGTTTCTTCGACGGCAGGCGGTTCCCGTGCCGACGGCATGTTGTATGCGTGTGTGCGTTCAGCACGGCAGGTGTCCACCGCCGGCACGGTCGGTGTCGGGCACGGTCGCATCGACAGAAGGCGGATAGACGGATTCTTTCCTGTTCCGGTCACACATATTGCAAAGGGCTGTTGGCGGTCTTGGATGTAAGATGCTGGCCGGACAGTGGTAATGCCGGGAAAGCCGGCTCTGTCCCTTTGTCCTCGGGTCAGGGACGGCTGCGGACATTCGACCGGCCTGTTCTCCTCCCGACGTGTTCCTGTCATCCGGGACGGGCGCTCTGTCCCGGACGTGTGCGCCGGCAGCAGTTTCTCCGTCTGCCGGATAGAAGCGGGGCAGGACTCATCCGATCCTTAAACAATGTAAAAACTGTAATAATTTCAAGTTCGGGGCTTGCTTCTTTCAGAAAAACCCCTTACCTTTGCACCCGGACATTAAGAAATAATTTATTATGGTAAAAAGAAACGAATTATATAAGTGTGCAGAGAGTGGCAGTATCGTTGAAGTTCTTGCAGGCGGTGAGTGTGGGTTGGACGGCATGAAGCAGCTGAAGGAGAATACCACAGATGCAGCTACCGAGAAGCATGTGCCGGTCGTTGAGAAGATTGACGGCGGCTACCGTGTCACAGTCGGCGAGGTGGAGCATCCCATGACGGAGGCGCATTCCATTCTCTGGATAGAGCTGATTACCGATAAGAACGAAGTGCTCCGCAAGTATCTGGAGCCGACAGACCGGCCGGTAGCAGAGTTCAGGACCGATGCCACAGAGGTCTATGCACGTGAGTACTGCAACCTCCATGGGCTGTGGCGTTCGAAATAAACGCGGGTATTTAAACTGACATAGAGTACAGGGTACACGGGTTCTCCTTGCGGGAGTGCTTGTGTACCCTTTTTCTATGGTTCTTTCTTCAGGGCAGAGCGGGGGGCAGTCCCGGAGACAGGAGGACTGCGGAAGAGGGAAACGTCCTGGCCGTTGTCAACGGCGTCAAGGTCGTCTGCTGTCCGCACTTCTGCCGTTTCTGCGAGGAAGTCCGGCCGTCCTCCTGTCTGTCTGCTGGTATGGGACGGTCTTGCCGGTGAAGGGTTCTCGTCTCCGTGCATCAGGAGCGTTCCTGCTGTCGTCCGTGTGGAGCGGAAAGCAGACAGCTCCGACAGGTTGATGCCTGCCGGAGCTGTCCGTATTCATGTTCTGTCTTGTTTACTTGCCGATGGCAAGCAGCTGTCCTCCCACCACCTTGGTGAATTTCCCCAGGTGGTTCTGGCGGCAGAGCTGCTCGAGGCTGATGCCGTGCTGCCGTGCGATCGTCTCCAGTGTCTCGCCGTTGACCACCTTGTGGTAAGTGATCTGGCTGCCCTCTGCTGCGGCCTCTGTCCGTGGCGTGTGGCTGGAGAAATCGGTGTTGTAGGTCTTTTCCTGCCGTTGGCTGTAGCTGCGGTTGCCCCTTCCCTGGATGTTCTCGCGGGAATAACCGAGGCTTGACGAGGTACCGCGCGCTGCTGTCGCCCGGTCAGACTCCTGTGCCACGGTGCTGCGGCGGAACACATAGTAGTCGCCGGTAACGTCCTGATGGGCGAAGTCGAAGAACAGTGCCGGGTTCAGGGCGACACCTGCCAGACGTGTCTCGAAGTGGAGGTGCGAACCGGTGGAACGTCCCGTGTTGCCGCCCAGACCGATGGGCTGGCCTGCACGTACCGTCTGGTTGGGTGAGACAATCTGCTTGGAGAGGTGTCCGTAGATGGTCTCGAGTCCGTTGTTGTGGCGGATGACGATGTACTTTCCGTATCCGTTGGCATCGTATTTCACGACGCGTACCTTGCCTGAGAAGGCTGCCCGGATGGTATCGCCGATATAGACCTTGATGTCCAGTCCCTGGTGGCGGCGGCCCCAGCGACGGCCGAAGTTACTCGTGATGACGCGGCTCGGTGTCGGCATATGGTAGCCTCGGAGGTCGATTTTGTAGACATCCGGGAGATTGCCTCCACGGTGTGCGTAGTTGTTGTTCCAGTCGTTATAGAGTTCGGATGCGGGTTCTTCGATTTCTTCCGCCTCACGCAGTCGGGTGATGACCATGGTGTCGAGTGCTTTGGCACGGCGGTCGATAGGAGCCTGGCGTGCGAGCAGGTCTTGTGCGTTGGCAGAATGGGACGTCAAGGTTAAAAGAGATGTAAGTGCAAAAGTTCTAACTATCTTTCTGAAAGTCATAATCAAGTTGTTTTATTTCTAAACTCAGATGCCATGCCGGCACGGGACCGTTTTTCATGTCCCTTTCGATTGGTGGAGGGTTGTTTGCCGGAAAAATGGCATACAACTTTGAACCAAAAGACTTTGCAAAGATAATGAAAAAATATAGGGAAAGTTGCTGCTTAACAGTTTTTATAGGCTGTTTAACAAAACGGCTCACTTCTTCCTGCCCGCAGATGATTTATGTCAAGCCTTTAAACCATAGTCTCCCGGCGGTTTTCTGGTAATTTCCGCTATGAGATGGAAGCCCAGTCAATATTAGTCTTTCTTAACGTTTTGAGCCTGTTCCAAAGCAGACTGTATTCACTTTTCCGGCAGTCGGGGTCGTCATCGATGATCTTCTGCGCCTCCTCACGCGCCATCTGTACGATCTGTCCGTCGCGTGCGATGTCGGCGATCTTGAGGTCGAAGGCGATGCCGCTCTGCTGTGTCCCTTCCAGATCGCCGGGTCCGCGCAGCTTGAGGTCGGCTTCTGCAATTTCGAAGCCGTCGTTTGTCTCGCACATGATGTCGATGCGCCTGCTGGTCTCCTTCGTCAGCCTGTGGCTTGTCACGAGGATGCAGTAACTCTGGTCGGCCCCGCGTCCGACGCGTCCGCGCAGCTGGTGGAGCTGGGAGAGACCGAACCGCTGTGCGTCGAGGATGACCATCACGCTGGCGTTGGGTACGTTCACGCCCACTTCTATCACTGTCGTGGCAACGAGAATCTGGGTCTGTCCGCTGACGAACTTCTGCATCTCCGCTTCTTTCTCCTTGTCCTTCATCTTTCCGTGTACCTTGCTGAGCCGGAACTCGGGGAAGATGTCGCACAGGGCCGCAAAGCCGTCTTCGAGGTTCTTGAGATCCATCCGCTCGCTCTCCTTGATGAGCGGATAGACGATGTACACCTGCCGTCCGAAGTATATCTGCTGTCGGATGCCGTTGTAGAGGCTCGGCATCTGGTCGTCGTACTTGTGGAGGGTCTGTATCGGTTTGCGTCCCGGCGGCAGTTCGTCGATGACGGAGACGTCGAGGTCGCCGTAGATGGTCATGGCGAGCGTCCGGGGTATGGGCGTGGCCGTCATGACGAGGATGTGCGGAGGATTCTCGCTTTTGCTCCAGAGCCTGGCACGCTGTGCCACGCCGAAGCGGTGCTGTTCGTCGACGACGGCCATGCCGAGGCGGTGGAACTGCACTTTGTCTTCGAGGAGGGCGTGTGTGCCGACGACGATGTGGATGGAGCCGTCCATCAGTCCGTCGAGTACCTCCCGGCGTCTTTTTCCTTTTATGATGCCTGTCAGCAGTTCTATGCGCAGGTTCATCCCTTTCAGGAAGTTCCTGAGGGTCTGGAGGTGCTGTTCGGCAAGGATTTCCGTAGGTGCCATCATGCACGCCTGGTAACCGTTGTCGATGGCGATGAGCATGGACATCAGGGCGACGAGCGTCTTGCCCGAACCCACATCGCCCTGCAGCAGACGGTTCATCTGCCGTCCGCCGGCCATGTCGGCACGTATCTCGTGCATCACCCGTTTCTGTGCTCCGGTGAGTTCAAAGGGCAGGTTGTGGGTATAGAACCAGTTGAACTGTGCTCCGATGCGGTTGAAGATGTACCCCCGGTACTTGCGCCGGTGGTCGCTGGCATAGCGGAGGATGTTGAGCTGCACGTAGAAAAGCTCCTCGAACTTCAGGCGGACACGGGCACGCTGGGTGTCGTCGACCGACCTGGGATAATGGATCTTGCGCAGGGCAGCATCCCGGGAAATGAGGTGCAGGTGGCTCGTGATGAAGGGCGGCAGCGTCTCCTCCAAAGGCTCACTGAGCTTGCCGATGAGTGTCTTCGTCAGCTTCTCCACGGCTCGGGAGGTAATTCCGGCCTTCTTCATCTTCTCGGTCGTGATGTAAAAAGGCTGCATCCCCATGTCGTTGAGCTGCAGCTGGGCAGCATCGTCGATGTCGGGATGGGAGAACTGGATTCTGCCGTTGAAGACGCCTGGCTTTCCGAAAACGACATACTCCCTGTTGAGCTGGTAGTTCTGATAGACGTACTTCGTTCCGTTGAACCATACGAGGTCGCAGATACCGTGTCCGTCCGTGAAGTGGGCGATGACCCGTTTCCTGCGCTTCCCCGTCTCAGTCTCCTCGAAGCGGATGATCCTGCCTTTTATCTGTACGAAGGGCATGTCCGGCGAAAGCTCTGAAATGAGATATACTTTCGTGCGGTCGACGTATTTGTAGGGGAAGTATTCCAACAGGTCACGGTAGGTACGGATGCCAAGCTCCCTGCTCAGAATTTCTTTCTTTCTCGGGCCTACGCCCTGCAGATACATGATGTCTTGCGATAGTATGTCCATTTCTAATTCATGACTCGAAGGCCATCATTCATATATTGTGGGTATATGGCAAAGGTTGTCTTGAAGTCTATGCCTTCGGATGATGCGGTGTGAGTGGGACTGCCTTGCCTCTCCCTCTTTCCCATTTGGGAATTTATCTGTCTGCTTCGGATTCTTTCCATGGAGAGAAACATTTTTCTTCACGAAAAGATGCTCCGTCTGCCATGGAGATAATCTCCGGGAGGGCTTTTCCAAGCTTTGCAGCCGTGCATTCTGCTTCTCTTTGGCGCATGGGTCTTTCACTCATAGGCTTCTGCTTTAATCCTCTGCCGGCTTGTTGTTCTCATCCGGTAGACATTGCTTCAAGCATCGGTCATCATGCCTTCGAAAAGAAAACGATGTGTTGAGAGCTAAGAGCGTCTTTGCCACCTGCAGGTCGAACGGCGTGGTGATCTTGATGTTCTCACGGTTGCCTTCGACCATGGTGACGGGATGTCCGAGGCTCTCGACGACGCTGGCATCATCCGTAAATGCCGGATTCTCGTCCTGCCTGTATGCCCTCTTGGCAAGCTGGATGTCGAACACCTGCGGTGTCTGCACCGTTCTGTAGTCGCCGCGCTGCACGTTTCTTCCTCCCGGTGCGTCGCCGGTATAGCGCAGGGTGTCGGTCACAGGGAGTACGGGAATCGCCGCATTCGTCTTCTCTGCCGTGTCGAAACAGCGGGCGATTGTCTCTGTGGAGACGAACGGGCGTACCCCGTCGTGGATGGCGACGAGCCCTACCGCATTGTCGGGAATCGCCGACAGTCCGTTTCTGCACGACTGGAAGCGGCTTGCACCGCCGTCAGCCAGCCGGTATTCCTCACCGAAGTGATATTCCCCGCACAGCTTCTGCCAGTAGGCCTGCTGCTCTTTCGGCAGGACGAGGACGATGTTCATGTCCTTGTCGTAGGCGCGGAAGCGGCTGATGGTGTGCATCAGGACAGGCTTCCCGCCGACGGGCAGGAACTGCTTGGGGATGTCAGCCCCCATCCGCAGCCCCTTTCCGCCGGCGACGATGATGACGTATTTCATGCTGTCCGTTGCTTTTCAGTGCATGCCTGCCAGCTCGTTGATCAGCATCCCCTTCTTTATCTCGTCGGCCTTTTCGGGGGATGTGAGCTGTTCAAGCAGTCTGAGGCCGTAGAGGAAGGATGCGGCAGGACCTTTCCCGGTCGTTATGTTGCCGTCGACGGTACACAGTTCGTTCGTGTATTCTGCCCCTGTGAGGAATTTGTCGAAACCCGGATAGCAGGTCGCGCGTCTGCCTTTGAGGATGTCCAGAACCCCCAGCACCATCGGGCCGGCGCAGATGGCTCCTATACGCTTTCCGTCTTCATACTGGCGGAGGAGTGCTTTCCCAACCCGGGAGTCGTCTTTCAGGTTCTTTGCCCCCGGCATGCCGCCCGGTATCAGCAGCAGGTCGGTATCGTCGGCATTGCCCAATTCCTCTATGAGGAGGTCGGCCTTGACCGGTACGCCGTGTGACGACTCCACAAGACGGCTGCCCGTGATGCTGACCGTCTTCACTTCTATGCCGCCGCGGCGCAGGATGTCTACCGGCGCCAACGCCTCTACCTCTTCGAAGCCGTTGGCGAGAAACTCGTACACTTTACCCATATTTGTTTTGTTTTTAAGTAATAAATCCAATTAAAATATTTACTTTTGCAGATGCAAGTATGCTGCAAATGTACTAAATATCTATGGTTTTGTAGAGTTTGTCAGGCTAAAAGAATTTAAAAAGATACGTTTTATGATAAAAAGGAGACTTCGTTTTGCGCTTTTCGGGAATGCGTCCAAGGTCCTGGAGTCTGTCCGGATATGGGGTATGTTAGAATATCTGGTCCGTCACGATGCGGAGATCTATCTGGACCAGAGCCTCTACCTCGGGCTGCGGCAGAAGCTGGAGGGTGCTGTCGCCATAGCCGGCGTGTTCGAAGGGGGGAACTTCGATGTCGACTACGTCATCTCGCTGGGCGGCGACGGTACGTTCCTGAAGGCGGCGGGCAGGGTAGGTGCGAAGCAGATACCGATCATCGGCGTGAACATGGGGCGGCTCGGCTTTCTTGCGAATGTGACTCCAGATGAGATCCGGGCTACACTCGATGAGGTTTTTGAGGGCCAGCCGGAGATGGAAGAGCGTGCGGTGATCCAGCTCGAGGCTGACGGCGGGCCGTTGGAAGGCTGTCCCTATGCGCTGAACGACATTGCCATTCTGAAACGTGACAATGCGGCGATGATCTCCATCCGGGCAAGTGTCAACGGTGAATACCTCGTCACCTATCTTGCCGACGGACTGGTCATCAGTACGCCGACAGGATCGACAGCCTATTCCCTCTCGATCGGCGGTCCGATCATCGTTCCCCAGTCGGGTATTCTGAGCGTGACACCCGTCGCGCCGCACAGTCTGAACATCCGCCCGATCGTCATCAGCGACGACAGTGAAATCCGGCTGGAAGTGGAAAGCCGGAGCCATAACTTCCTGGCGGCTGTGGACGGCAGGTCGGAGAAGCTGCGGGAGGGAGTGACGCTGACCATCAGGAAAGCTCCGCATAAAGTCCGGATTGTCAAGCGAAGCGGACAGCGTTTCTTCTCCACCTTGCGTGAGAAACTGATGTGGGGAGCGGATGCCCGCAGGCTCTAAGACGGGGAAGAAGGCTGCCGGTCTGTGCGAGGACAGCAATTCCGTCTCCCCTTCTCCGGATGCTGTGGCAAGCCTTTCCGCCTCTCTCCGGACGCTGCGCAAACCTCTCCACCCTTGAATACAAAGACAAGCAGAAAACAATGATGAACAGGATAAAAAGACTCTTGCAGGTTCCTGACACGCACTATACGGCCAGGGAAATCTTCCGCTGGCTCTGGATCGCCTGGCGCGGAAACCGTAAGCAGGCGGTGCTGAACGCAGTGATAGGCATCCTCGGTGTGGGTGTCTCGCTGGCTGCCGTAGGGGCTGTCCAGCACGCCATCGACGTGGCGTCTCATGTCATCGATGGCAGTATCTATGTGGCAGTGTCCGTCATGGGAGCTTTGATTCTCTGCGACTTCGCCTTGAACATCGCCTCTGTATGGGTGCGGAACCTGTTGGGCATCAAGGCGCAGAACCGTATGCAGCAGCGTATGCTCGACCGTATCCTGCGTTCGGAATGGCATGGGAAGGAGCGTCACCACAGTGGCGACGTGCTGAACCGGCTGGAGTTTGATGTCGCCAATGTGGTGAGTTTCCTCACTGAGACCATACCGAGTTCGATCTCTACGCTGGCGATGTTCCTCGGTGCGTTTCTCTATCTGATGTCGATGGACTGGCGGCTGGCGATTCTCATCGTCGTCATGATACCGCTGTTCATCCTGATCAGCAAGGTCTATGTACGCCAGATGAGGCGGCTGACACGAGAAGTGCGCGACTCTGATTCGAAGGTCCAGAGCGTTCTCCAGGAGACCATCCAGCACCGGATGCTCATCAAGACGCTCGAGAGCGACGAGATGATCGTGGGCAGGCTGGAGGGGACACAGCGCGAACTCCGCAGCAGGGTGGTGCGCCGGACGAAGTTCTCGGTCTTCTCCAACCTCGTCCTGAACTTCGGATTCGCTTTCGGCTATCTTGTCGCCTTCACGTGGGCTGCCATCCGTATGTCGCTCCACTCGCTGACGTTCGGCGGCATGACGGCCTTCCTGCAGCTGGTGAACAAGATACAGAGTCCTGCCCGCCAGCTTACGAAGCTGGTGCCCGCTTTCGTGTCCGTGTTTACTGCTGCCGAACGGTTGATGGAGCTGGAAGAAGATCCTTTGGAGGAACAGGGAGAGCCGATAGAGTTGGACGGACCGTGCGGAATCCGTCTGAGGCACGTGGATTACCGCTATGACGACGGCGACCGGGAGATACTGAAAGACCTCAGCTTCGATTTCTATCCCGGTTCCTGCACAGCCATTCTCGGCGAGACGGGTGCAGGAAAAACCACACTTGTGCGTATGCTTCTCGCCTTGCTGAAGCCGAAGAAAGGGTCGGTGGAAATCTACAACGGACAGGAACGCATGGAGCTGACACCGCTCATGCGTACCAACTTCGTCTATGTGCCGCAGGGCAACACGCTCCTCAGCGGTACGATCCGTGAGAACCTGCTGCTTGGGAAAGTGGATGCCACGGAAGAAGAGATGGTTGCCGTGCTCGAGAAAAGCTGTGCCGACTTCGTCTTCCATCTCCCCTTAGGACTCGACACGCCCTGTTCGGAGCTGGGAGGCGGCCTCAGCGAAGGACAGGCACAGCGCATTGCCATTGCCCGTTCGCTGCTGCGTGACCGCAGTGTCATGATCTTTGACGAGGCTACGTCGGCCCTTGATCCGCAGACAGAACGCCAGCTTTTGCAGAACATACTCTCCCGGCACGACCGGACGGTGATCTTCATCACCCACCGTCCGGCGGTCGTAGATTACTGTGACCAGACGCTGACAATAAAAAAAATACAATAAGCCGTTTGCTGTATTCAGAATAAGGTTGTATATTTGCAGCATGACTGACAAGCTGAAAGAAAAACTTGGGGACTGGCTGTTGGATATAGCCAAGTACCTGATGACGGCGGTAGCTCTTACGTCTATTTTTGATGGACTGGGCGCACCGATGACTTCCATTGTTGCACTGTTCATATCTATATTGCTCATGGCTTTGGCCGTTATCCTGTTCCAGACAAGTAATAACAATCAAGAAGGAGATAAATAACATGGGACTACTCTATGCTTCACTGGCAGCTTTGTTCGTAGGTCTTGTCTCAGTAGGCTGGGCACTGACGGATGAGTGGAAGAAAAAGAAAAAAAGACAGGGACAGTTATGAAAAGAATATTCTTAATGGCTGCCTGCCTGCTCTTCATGGCGGCAGCGGCGGTTTCTGCACAGACAACAGACACCGTGCAGGCTTCGGGGCTGGATGCCAGGTATGCCGTGAATATGCTGAAACCGGGCACGCCTGCGCCGGATTTCAAGTTGAAAACGTATGACGGAAAGGACATACGGCTGAGCCAGTATCGCGGCAGTTATGTGGTGTTGGACTTCTGGGCCAGCTGGTGTCCTGACTGCCGGCGTGACATTCCGGCGATGAAGGCTCTCTACGAGCAGTTCCGTGACCATGGCGTGCAGTTCATCGGCATATCATTCGATACCGACCGTGACGCATGGGCGAAGACCTACTGGGACTGCTATCAGATGCATTGGATACAGGTGAGCGAGTTGAAGAAGTTCAGGAAGGCAACCGTCATTGACCGCTTGTACAAGATTGACTGGATCCCCTCGATGTATCTCGTTGGCCCAGACGGCCGGATTGTCATGGGAACGGTGGAAATCAACAAGCTGAAGGAAAAGCTGGAGACCGTCGCACCAGCTCCGCAGACAAGCAGAACAGACGTACTCCCCAGTTTCGACGGCGGACAGGAAGCCGTCGCCGGATATTTCGCCCAGCGGCAGCACCACACTATCCAGTCCATCCGTTCGAAGGTACATGCTGAGATGACCGTCGTCTTCAATGTCGAGATGGACGGCTCCGTCACCGGCGCACGTGTCGTCAGGGTAGAGAACGTGCAGGGGACAAGCAAGCATTTCCTGAAGATGGATGCGGCAAAACAGAAGCGGGTGCTGGACAACTGTACGGAGTTCTACAAGAACCAGGCCGTCCGTCTGACCAACGCCATGCCGAAATGGAAGCCTGCCGAACAGAAAGGCCGACCTGTCCAGAGCAAGACAAGTCTGACAATCGTCTTCCAGGCGTAGCCGGAAGGCCTGTTCGTCAGGGATTGTCTTCAACATCCCCTGCTGCTTGGGAACATGGTTCCCAGCCACTGGGAATGTGACTCCCAACGGGCGGGAACACAAGTCCCGGCCGGTTGGGAATCGGCATCCCATATATTAGGACTGATAAACCAATAATAAAACTGTAAAGCAATGAGAACTTTTCTGCTATGTATGATTGCGCTGTTTGCGCAGTCGGTGAGTATGACCGCACAGGTGGCGGGACGTATCGAGTTTCCGTACCGGGCCGACTATGAGGACCAGCTGGTGCTGCCTGTCGGCGATAAAGGACTGGTCGTACAGTCGTTTGCCAAGGACACCAAGGACGGGAAACGGTATTTCAAGACCGCATATTATTCAACGGCAATGAAGTATGTCGGTGCCGACTCGATGCTGATAGACAAGGGAATGTACTACTATTCCAATGTGGTTGAGAACGGCGTGCTCTACACGGTGCTGCGTGAGAAAGACGGGTCGTTCATGGTCGTCGCCTTCAATGCCGCCACACGCAAGTGCAACGTTACGGACGGTGAGTACACCCGCAAGGGATCGATGCGCAACCTTGTCATTACAAACGGATCGGTCGTATTCAGCTCGACGCAGAAGAAGACGGACCGCATCGGCATCATTGACCTGAAGACCGGCCACTGTAATTTCGCCGACATCCATTTCCCGAAAGTGAAGGACAAGGACATTTTCATCCTTGAGAACACCGTGATTGACAATGTCATCTATGCCTTGGTGCGCACCGGGGATGATGTGCAGCTGGTGCGTGTGGACAAGCAGGGAAAGGTGCTGGGGACAGACAACCTGACGGCAGATATTGCCGAGCGCATCGTCTCTGCCTCTGTCTCCAAGGCTGGCGGCAGGTTCTTCGTCACGGGAACCTACTCGAAAGTGAAGAAAGGGGGATCGGAAGGAATCTTCTTCTCTGAACTGAAGAACAACCGGTTCAACAACATCAAGTTCTACAATTTCCTTGATCTCAAGAATTTCACCGAGTACATGAGCGGCCGCAAGCAGGCGAAGGTAGAGCGCAGAAAAGCAAAGGCCGAGAAGGCCGGCAAGGAGTACGCATTGGACTATCTGATGGCCTCGCACCGCATCATGACCGACGGCAAGGATTACTTCTACCTCGGTGAGGCTTATTATCCGGTGTACCGTACCACGATGGTGGGCAATATGGTCATGTCGACTTTTGCCGGATATGCCTACACGCACGCTGTCCTGGCGAAATTCAATGCGGCCGGCAATCTGCTCTGGGACGAGTGCTTCCCGATGGATCCGCGCACATTGCCGATGTATGTGAAACGTTTTGTCTCGGCAAGCATGAAGGGAAACAATGTGAACCTGCTTTTTGCCGACAAGAACCGGCTGGTTTCCAAACTCTTCAGGAATGCTGACGGCAAGGTGATCCAGGACCGTACGTCGGAGATGATAGAGACCGGAAATGATGAGGAGGATGTCAAGAAAATGCGCTATTCCAACTCGCAGTACTGGTATGGAGACAACTTCCTTGTCTATGGGACACAGGTGGTGAAGAACTCGAAGACAGGTGAAAGGCGTAAGGTGTTCGCCATCACAAAGTATACAATTAAATAATAAGGAAAAGACGACAATGGAGAATTCTTTCAGACACGGCAGCCTCTTTCTGTGGTTCGCCATGGTAGTCTGCCTGCTCTGCGTGCCCCGTTCCGTATGTGCACAGGCTTGGGACGGTGATGGGGACGTAAAGGTTTATGCCGGCTATGCCAATGTCGGCGGCAAGTCGGGCTTCGAGGCAGGAAGTGATTATGCCATCAGCGACTTCGTATCGTTGGGCGGTCAGATAACGGTCATTCCTCTCAAGGACCGTGATGACGATGATTACGGTGCCCTGGATGGTTACGACTTCAGTCTTCATGGTGATTACCACTGGGCGGAGGTGATGAAGCTGCCGTCCGTGATGGACATCTATACCGGTGCATCCATCGGACTGCGCACGGGCGGTCTGCAGGCCGGCGTGCGTTATAATTTCAGTGAGACGTTCGGCCTGTATGCGCAGGTTCGCCAGAACCTGTTCAAGACTTTCGGCGAGAACTCCGACCATGCTCCTGTCTATAAGGGGAAGACGGCCCTCTCTGTAGGCCTGACCCTTACATTCTGATGCAGTACATCCGGCTGTGTAAAACGAGCGTATGTCAATTGTCCAATGCGCAGGATCTGATGCCTGCCATGAGCCAGCTTGACATACGCTCTTCTTGCTGTGCCGTGCTTATATATCATTAAGAGGAGATACCAAGGGAGTCTGTCCTGCTTATGATGCGCTTCCTTATTGTTTTTTGAAGCACATGATGTAGTAAACAGGCATATACGTAATGCCATCCTGCGTGTTTACGGTCTGCTCATTGTACAGAACAAATGCCTGGTGGACATTGTAGTGCTTGTTGGACACAAACTTGTCCAGGGCACTGTGCTTTTTGTAGTCTTTTCCTGATTTGACCTCTATCGGCATGACGCTGAGATGCTCTGTGTCGTCTATCAGGAAGTCGACCTCTCCGTTCTGTTTGTTGTCATAGTAATAAAGAGAATAGCCATGTGCTTTCAGTTCTTGGGCCACTACCGTCTCGTAGACGGAACCTAAATTAATGCTTGGAACATCATCAAGCACGGCCTTCGGATTGTTGTGATAATAGATGGAGGTCAGTATTCCCACATCATTCATGTAGAGTTTTAAAAGATTTTTCCCGCTGTTTTGTATCAGAGGAAAGGTGGGTGTACTGATTGCCTTGACCTCCAGTGCAATCCCGGAAGCAATGATGTATTCGAACTCCTCTGCGTAGTTGGACATTCTTTTTCCTGTCTTTCCTTCTATCTCTTTGGCGATGATTCGTTTTTTTGTCTTTTCGAGGTTAGATGGGATCATTTCGTAGATGCGCCGGATGTTCAGGCGGCGGGTTGCTTGCTGCTCATATTTGGCGGCATCAATACCATAGTTGAGGTAGACGGCTTCCTGAGCTTCACGTGTTGTCCGTATGTTGTTCTGTCCAAGGAAATTGTTGACGGCATCCGGGAGACCACCCGAGAGAAGGTATTGTCTGAACAGGCTCATCAGCTTGTTGTGGATTGCCAGAGGCATGGCTTTCCTGTCCGAAAAGTTCTTGTAAAGGCTGTCAAGCAGCAGCTGCCCGACACCGTTTGCGATGAGAAACTCCTCAAAGTCTAAAGGGTACATATGTTTGACCAAGATACTTCCCAAAGGCAAGGAACTTGTCTGTTTTAAGGCAATGCCCAGACGAGAACCGCTGGCTATATAGGTAAACCGTCCATCTTCCTTGAGAAATTTCAGTAAAGTAAACAGGTGGTCGTATGCTTGAATCTCGTCGATAAACACAAGGGTGTCGTGTTTGTCGCCCATTTTGTCTCCAAAATTGATACTCAGTGTCAGGTAGAAATCCCGTACAGTACGGACATCGGCAAACAGGCGGTCACCGAGTTTGTCCTCCTCCATATTTAACTCAATGTAATTCTTGAATTTCTTCTGGCCGATATGTCGGATGATATATGACTTTCCGATTTGTCGTGCTCCATCTATCAGAAGTATCTTTCCATCAGGTGTCTGAAGGTGAGAGCTTATAAATTCCCCGATCTTTCTATACAGCATGAATACACTTTTCTTATGTTTATACTGCGGCAAATATACACTTTTCCTATAAAACAAGCAAGCAAATACTACACTTTTTCTGTAGTATGGAGATCTGTATACTACACTTTTTCTGTAGTATGGAGATCCGTATACTACACTTTTTCTGTAGTATGGAGGGCAGCATACTACACTTTTTCTGTATCAGGTTCTCTGGTTCCTGTACTTTTCTGCTAAATGGACTGTTGGAAACCGCACTTTCCCGTAAAGCTGGTTCATAGAAAGTGAAATGTTCCCTATTGCATTTTTCTTGGAAGATGAGGCTGTTGTCAGTCCTGCGGTGCTGGCGGAGGGTAAACGTCCTCGTAAGTGAAATGGACGGAGTGGATAGGTTACGTCACGGGTGCCGCTTCATATTTTATGGACTTTATTTGGCTTTACAGTCCTAAATGTTTATCTTTGCAACATTACTTTTTAAATTAGTGAACAGACATGAGTATGAAATCAATTTGTATATTGGGGCTGTTCGCCGCTTTGGCGGCAGGCTGCTCCACGGGCACGCAGCAGAAGAAAGCAGACAGGTGTGCTGCCGCCGGTTTCGATTCCATTGAGATTGCCCCTACATCCGGAATGATGAAAGTACGTCATACGGTAAGATGGATGGTGTACAAGAACCGTCGTGTCGTGAAGAACGAAGTGTATCTCCCGCTTAAAGAGTCGGATGAGGACTCTATCGTGCCTGTACAGATCAGCGGTGTAACGGCCTGGAAGATAAATGAACTTGTCAGGGCACTGTATGTCGACCATACCTCGAAAGACATAGACTCGTTGGTTTCCGATGATTATTGTTATGACATGGGCGGACTGTGTGTCTCGGTCTACTGCCCGGGGAAGGTCGTCCGGTACGAGTACGACCATGGCTATGCCGGTGCGCGATATTCTCCTGCGTTCAACAAGCTGATGGAACTCACGGGGCTGGAGTGGCGGCTTCCCCAATAAGCAGGTCGGGCCGGGATGCCGGACGGGAAAGTCTTTTGGAGGAGAGATTACATGTGTGAAACATCTCTTTCCTGACGGCCCGGCACTTCGTTTCGTCAGATCCATTTCAGCATCACACACAAGCGGTATTTGCAGGAACGATGAGCGGGGGCTGCCGATGTGTGTCGGTAGTCCCCGCTTGTTGGATGGATTTTTTGTTGCTGCGTCCTGCTCCTTGCTTGTAATCTGCAGACGGTATTAGATTATCGCGAATCTGTAAGGAACTGTTGTCCGTCGTAATTGTCGTCTTCCCATAAGTCAAAGTCATATTCCTTTGCACCTGCTTCTGTACCGCCGGGAGCTTCTGGGGCGGTCTCGCTGTTCTGTGAGAAACCGTCTAATAAGTTCTCACAGGATAGCTTGTGCACTTCGATTGCTGGGATCAGGTATTGTCTTTTCATTGTCGTTTCTTTATTTTAGGATCTTTCGGCCTTTGTAAATGTATATCCCCTTTGGCAGGTCGGACAGTGCTGAACGCCTGCCCAGGCATACACCCTGCAGCGTATAGATGTTGTCATCTTCGTATAAAGTGAGTGTACTCAGACCAGTGGATTCGTTGATGAACTGCACCTTGGCAGGTGCGGCAGCATCCGACTTCGTCTGGAAGTAACAACGATAGGCAGGAATGACGACACCGCCATTGCTGTTTGCCTTGACAAAGCTGCCGTTGGCTGCTGTATAGATAAAACAGGATGTTTCTGCTGTTGACACCTTCGTCACTTTGGTCATTGTACCTGCAAAGATGTAATCTCCAATTGTTGCAGGAATGGCATTGCCGGAGAGGACGGTCTTGTTCCGGAACGGACTGAGGCATTTTGCGGTGCTGTTGGCTATAAAGACGTAAGGCTTGAAAGCCTCTATCGAGTTGCAGGACTTGAAGGTGAAGACTCCGTCTGACGCGCCTGTCAACTGATAGATCTTGCCGTCAAGCTGCACAGCTTCTGTCGGACTGACATTGAATGGCAGGCAGAGAGTACTCTTCACATTCCCCTTAAATTCGCGTTCAAATAGATTGTCGGTGTTGCTGCCTGCACCGGTTCTCTCGCTCATCGTGTAATAGCCGCCATTGGTAAAGGCGTATTCATTGCTTTTCTGTGTGTCTGTGGCTACTCCATCATTGAACATGATATTTGCCGGTGTCCCTGTAACGGTGCAGGTCCACTTCCATATTTTGTTGCCATTGGCTGCCTTTCCGATGTATTCGCACTGCTGTCCCGGCCAGTTGCCACCCGTATAATTTGAATGACCATCCCATGCCCAGCAAGCTGCTTTGCCCCATGATGCAGGCGATTCAAAGAAAGCTACAGTCTCACTGTTGCTGAAAGTAAGCGGATTCACTTCACCCATAACAGGTTCATTTTCATACTGCGCAGTGTTATCCATTGCCTTTCTGTTGTTGTAGGTATAGAACACATCGCTGGTTATACCCCGCACATCGTCCGTCTTTGTATCATCTCCACCCTTGTTGAGCAGGAAGTTCAGGCGGTCAGCCTTCAATGTCATATAATAGAATACCTTGTCACCCACCTGCCTTTTCTTTGTCAACAGGGTTCCCGGATAGCCATCTGTGAGCGGACTGTCATTGTCCGTCCACGCATAGAGATAGAGCGGCTGCTCGTTTGCTTCCACATATACCGTGATGTCCTTTGCAGGGTTTGTCTCCTTATAGAAGGCATAATTCGGGTTTTCTGTAGTTCCAGCCGACACGAGTGTGTAGCCTTCAGTGTCAACACCTTGCGGATAACCGCTGATAACCATAATCTTACTGCGCTCTCCCTGCACGATGGTTACATAGCCGCCATTGTAGTATTTACCTGATACAATCCTGCTCTGATTGGTGATGCCCGCTTCTTTACGTGCGGCAATCATCTTCTCAAGCTCGGTCTGATAGGCTTTCCAGTGCGGAAGGAAGATACAGGGTGTACCCGGCATTGCCAATATGAAGGCATTGGCAGCCAGGATGTTGTTCTGCAACTTCTCACCGTTTTCGTTGCGATAAGTATCGTGATTGTCAATGAAAGTCACCGCATAGCGGCTCATGTTCGGTTCGCCGGCTACCCCCTTATAGGTCAGTGCGCCCCAGTTACCGTTTCCGAAGGCATCGTTGATGATGTATTTCAAAGGGAAATCGAAGGCTGCCGAGGTGTAGCCGGTTTCTTTGATCCAGCCCACAACATTGTCATAATTGCTGTCCCAATACTCTCCGACAGAAAACTCCGGCTTGGCATCTTCGTTGTATATCTTGATGAACTCCGCACCATAGCCCTTCACCATATCGTATCTGAAACCCTTATAACCCATCTCTTCCTTGAGGAACTGCAGATAGGTCTTCACGTTTTTCTGTACGTTCTCGCCCTTGTGGTCTAAGTCACGGTAGCCGAAATGGTCGCCGGTATCGTAATTGCCAGAAACCGGGAACTTCTCATTTGCCTCGTCATCCCGGCAGATGTCAGCCAATGACCATTTAAGTTTCTTCCCCTTCCATTCTTCTTCCGGGAAGTCGCACCAGTCTTTGTCGCCACTCTTATGATTTATCACCACATCTTCTATCACCGCTACATTCCTGGCATTGAAGGCGGCAATCATCTCTTTGAGTTCTTCCTGCGTACCGAAAGAACTGTTCTGATTGAACCACCACACAGGGTTATAGCCCATGCTCTTGCCGTTGAGACCGGTATTACAATAACCGCTCTGCGGCACCCAGATGGAGTTGAAACTCCGGCTGATGACATCGGCTTGTGACTGCAATTTTGTCCAATGCGTATCTTCGTAGGAGTCCCAATAGAAGGCTTGCAGCATAACGCCCTGATACTTGGAGGGCCATCCCTGACTGAATCCCTGCTGTAACGACAGCAGGAATGAAAATAATAAAAGTAATCGTTTCATCTTATATATTTAGGTTGTATATATCTTCGGGTTTGTCCTGCAAATGTACTGTTTTAAGTCGTATTGAATGTAGATGCCGGTGATAATCAGCGTTTTTCATCGTGCAAACGTTTGCAGAAGACAGCGGGGCAGGCTGTGGTGTCGGTGACATTGCAAGGCCGAGGGTCGGAGCGGAAGGGGCGCATAGGGTACAGACAAACGGCTGGCAATGAGGTGTTTCCCTGGTGTGGGCGTGGTACGGGAGGTGTCTTCATGAATTCGGATGCCCTCGTGAAGAGGCGGATGCGGAGCCGGTGACACGCCGATACCGCGGAGGAGACACGGCGGCGGTCGCCTGGAGAAATCTCACCTGACCGACATCATGCAATCGATTACGCACAAATTGATTTAAATCATGTGCGGCAGAGTTGCGATTCTGCATTAATTTGATTAACTTTGACGAAAAATAACTATCCCAACTCTATATGAACGTACAGTTTCACATTGACTACCAGACCTACTATGGACAAGATCTTGTCCTGAACATCATCACGGGTCAGCACAACGGGGCGCATGAGGCCTCACAGTACAGAATGCGTACGGCAGACGGCTACCACTGGGAGGTGGAAGTGAAGAAAGACGCCAAGCCCGGCACGCAAGTAGACTACTTCTACAGCATTCTCCGCGGCGACAATGAGGAGCGCAGGGAATGGGGGGTAATGAACCACAGACTGGAATTCAATGCAGAACGCGGTCTGAACTACCGTGTCTACGACCACTGGAGCGACCTCCCGGAGGATGCTTACCTCTACACTTCCGCCCTTGCCGACTGCATCGTGGGGAAGAAACTGACGAAAGCGAGACTCAACAATTACAACAAGGCTGTAACGCTGAAGGTGCGTGCGCCGCAGTTAGGTGCGTCGGACGAGCTGTACCTGTCAGGGGCCGAGCCTGCACTTGGGGCGTGGAACGTGAAGAAGGCACTGAAGATGGTGCAGCACAGCATCAACGAATGGAGCTTTACCCTGGATGCTGCAAAGCTCTCGGGCAGCCAGCTTGAAATAAAATTCTTCATCAAGAACCGCGACAACGAGGCAGCTCCGGTATGGGAATACAGCAACAACCGGATGCTGGAACTGCCCGGCATGGAGGAAGGAGATGCCATCGTCTACGAACTGGACGAGGCGTTCTTCCCGGTTCCGGCCATCCGCGTGGCAGGAACACTGGTCCCGGTGTTCTCGCTCCGTTCGGAATCGAGCTTCGGCATCGGCGACTTCGGCGACCTGAAGAAAATGGTCGACTGGGTGAGCCAGACCGGACAGCGTGCGCTGCAGATTCTGCCGATCAACGACACCACCATCACCCATACATGGACGGATTCCTATCCTTACAGCTGTATCTCGGTCTTTGCCCTGCATCCGCAGTATGCCGATCTCACGGCATTGCCGGAGCTGAAGGACAGGAAGCAGCGGGAGAAATTCGAGGCACTGCGCAAGGAACTCAACGCTCTGCCGCAGATCGACTATGAGCGTGTAAACGACACAAAGACGGAATACCTCCGGCTGCTCTTTGCGCAGGAAGGGGAGAAAGTGCTGGGAAGCAGCGCCTTCAAGGAGTTCTTTGCCGAGACTGAGAGCTGGCTCGTTCCCTACGCACAGTACTGCAACATGAGGGATAAATTCGGGACAGCCGACTTCTCCCGGTGGGCAGACCATAAGCAGTGGGACGAATCCGACCGCAAGGCGCTGTCCAATCCCAAGGATGCAGCCTACAAGGAAGTGGCGTTCTTCTATTATGTACAGTTCGTGCTGAGCAGCCAGCTGAAGGCTGTCCACGAGTATGCGCAGGCACACAGGGTCATCCTGAAAGGTGACATTCCCATCGGCGTGAACCGCTACGGCTGTGACGTATGGACGGAACCTCGCTACTTCAACCTCAACGGCCAGGCAGGTGCTCCGCCCGATGACTTCTCCGTAAACGGACAGAACTGGGGATTTCCTACCTACAACTGGGACGAAATGATCAAGGACGGCTGCCAGTGGTGGGTCAACCGCTTCCGGAACATGGCAAAGTATTTCGATGCCTACCGCATCGACCACGTACTCGGCTTCTTCCGCATCTGGGAAATTCCGGTCAGCTCGGTTCACGGACTGCTCGGACAGTTTGCGCCGGCTCTCGGCATGAGCCGTGAAGAGATAGAAGGGTATGGGCTGCACTGGCAGGAGGAACTGTTCACGGAGCCGTTCATTACCGACTGGGTACTCGACCGCATCTTCCGCGAGCATGCAGACGAGGTGCGGCAGAAGTACGTGGAGCACGTATGGGGCGACCGTTACAAGATGCGCCCGGCGTATGACACACAGCGCAAGGTGGAGAAGGTTTTTGCGGGCAAGACCTCGGACACGGACGTATGGATTCGCGACGGTCTCTACGCCTTGATCAGCGACGTGCTCTTCGTACGCGACCACAAGGACCCGAACCGCTTCCATCCGCGCATCAGCGTTCAGTTCGACTTCATCTACGAAAGTCTCTACGACAGCGACAAGGCCGTGTTCAACAAACTCTATAACGACTATTACTATCG